>Ga0134128_10000673_pt1 | contig 46717 bp, 42 predicted proteins | sample KB31754_FD_96462 | JGI IMG/M metagenome (GOLD analysis project Ga0134128, IMG submission 96462) | Terrestrial soil microbial communities with excess Nitrogen fertilizer from Kellogg Biological Station, Michigan, USA - KB3-175-4 | ecosystem: Environmental > Terrestrial > Soil > Unclassified ...
CCGGCGAACGTCGGCAAGCCCGGCACCGAGGGCCGGTCGCTGCGCGAGCTCGCGATGCACGCGATCAACAACACCACGTTCTATCCGTCGTGGGGCCGCTCGCGCCTGGTCGCGATGATCCAGAACCGTCCCGACTGGACGCTCTCGCGCCAGCGCTACTGGGGCGTGCCGCTGCCCTTCTTTCTCGACCGCGAGAGCGAGGAGCTGCATCCGCAAACCGATCGCCTGCTCGAGGAGGCGGCGAGGAAGGTGGAGCTGGGCGGCATCGAGGCGTGGTTCGCGGCCACCTGCGAAGACTTCGGCGTCGATCCCGCGAGGTACCGCAAGCTCAGCGATACGGTCGACGTCTGGTTCGACTCGGGCACGACGCACTTCACGGTGCTGCGCAAGCTCGCCGACTCGAAGTACCCGGCCAACATCTACCTCGAGGGGAGCGACCAGCACCGCGGCTGGTTCCAGTCGAGCCTGCTCACCGGATGCGCGATGGACGGCCGCGCGCCCTACGACTCGCTCCTCACGCACGGCTTCACCGTCGACGGCCAGGGCCGCAAGATGTCGAAGTCGCTCGGCAACGTGATCGCGCCGCAGAAGGTGACCGACACGCTGGGCGCGGAAATCCTGCGCCTGTGGGTCGGGTCCACCGACTACTCGGGCGAGCTCTTCATCTCCGACGAGATCCTGAAGCGCGTCGTCGAGAGCTACCGGCGGCTGCGCAACACGCTGCGCTTCCTGCTCGCCAATACCGCGGACTTCGACGCGGCGAAGGACCTCCTCGCGCCGGAACGCTGGGTCGAGATCGACCGCTACGCCCTCGCGATGACGCGCGAGATGGCCGCCGCCGCGATCGAGGATTACCGCAGGTTCGAGTTCCACCTGGTCGCGCAGCGCCTGCAGAATTTCTGCTCCGAGGACCTGGGCGGCTTCTGGCTCGACGTGCTGAAGGATCGCCTGTACACGACGCCCGCGAATTCGGCCGCGCGCCGCAGCGCCCAGTCGGCGCTGCACCACGTGACGCAGATCGTGCTGCGCCTCATGGCGCCGATGCTCTCGTTCACGGCGGAGGAAGCGTGGTCGGTGCTCCATCCGGGAAGCGAGGACAGCATCTTCTTCCACACGTGGAAGGACGTGCTGCCGGCGCAGGAAGGCGAGCCCGCGCTCCTCGCGCGCTGGAAGCGGCTGCGCGAGATCCGCGCGGGCGTCATGAAGCGCCTCGAGGAAGCGCGCGCCTCGGGCGCCATCGGCTCGTCGCTGCAGGCCGAGGTGACGCTCGAAGCGGGCGGCGCGGACCTCGCGCTGCTGCGCTCGCTGGGCGACGACCTGCGCTTCGTCCTCATCACCTCGAAGGCGAGCGTGCGCGCGTCGAGCGGCGAGGGAATCGTGAACGTCGAGGTCGCGCCGAGCGCCGATCCCAAATGCGAGCGCTGCTGGCACTACCGCGCCGACGTGGGAAGCGATCCGGCGCATCCCACGATCTGCCGGCGCTGCGTCGGCAACCTCGCCGGGCCCGGGGAGGCGCGCGCCCATGCGTGAGTCGCCGTGGGCGTGGATGCGCTGGCTCGGCCTCTCGGCCGCGGTGGTCGCGCTCGACCTCGCGACCAAGGCCTGGGTGGGCGCGGTGTTCGCGCCCGGCGAGGGCCGCGACCTCACGTCGTTCCTGCGCATCGTGCTGGTCTACAACAAGGGAGCGGCGTTCAGCTTCCTCGCCGATGCGGGCGGCTGGCAGCGCTGGTTCTTCACCGTGATCGCCGTCGTGATCGCGGTGGCGATCGTGGTGGCGCTGCGGCGCCAGCACCGCGAGCCGCTGGTGGCCGCGGCGCTCGCGCTGGTCCTCGGCGGCGCGCTGGGCAACCTCTGGGACCGCCTCACGCTCGGGCGCGTGGTCGACTTCGTGCTCGCGCACTGGAACGAGCACGCGTTTCCCGCCTTCAACGTGGCCGACTCCGCCATCACCATCGGCGTGGCGCTGCTCCTCTGGGAGAGCGTGCGCCCGAAGGGCCGGCCGATCGCCGCCGCCGCGCACCGGGAGGGGACATGAGCGACAAGCGCGCCGCCTCCGCGCAGGAGGAGGCCGAGATCCTGCTCGCGAAGCCGCGCGGCTTCTGCGCCGGAGTCGACCGCGCCATCGCGATCGTCGAACGTGCGCTGGAGACGCACGGGGCGCCGATCTACGTGCGCCACGAGATCGTGCACAACAAGTACGTGGTGGATGACCTCCGCGCGAAGGGCGCGGTGTTCGTCGAGGAGCTCGCGGAGGTGCCGGCGGGCGCGACGGTGATCTTCTCCGCCCATGGCGTCTCGCTCGAGGTGCAGCGCGAGGCGCGGGCGCGCGGCCTCAAGGTGTTCGACGCCACCTGCCCGCTGGTGACGAAGGTGCACGTCGAGGTGGCGCGCATGCGCGACCAGGGTCGCGAGGTGGTGATGATCGGGCACGAGGGCCATCCCGAAGCCGAGGGCACCCTCGGCCAGTCCGATTCCGGGATGCACCTGGTCGAGAACGAGGCGGACGTGGCGAAGCTCCAGGTGCGCGATCCGCAGAAGCTCGCCTACGTGACGCAGACCACGCTCTCGATGGACGACTGCGCCCGCGTGATCGCGGCCCTCAAGGCCCGCTTTCCCGCGATCGTCGGGCCGAAGAAGGACGACATCTGCTACGCCACGCAGAACCGCCAGGATGCGGTGAAGATCATGGCGCCGCAATGCGACGTGGTGATCGTGGTGGGCTCGCCCAACAGCTCCAACTCCAACCGCCTGCGCGAGGTGGCGCGCAACCTCGGGCGCGAGGCTTATCTCGTGGACGATGCCGACGAGCTGCGGCCGGAATGGCTCGCGGGCAGGAAGCGCGTAGGTCTCACCGCCGGCGCCTCCGCCCCCGAGGTCCTGGTGCACGAGGTCCTCCTTCGGCTGCAGTCGATGGGCATCGCGCGCGTGCACGAGCTCGAGGGCATCGACGAGCGCATCATCTTTCCGCTGCCGCGCGGCATGGGCAACGCCGGCTAGCTGTCGCGGCCGAGGCCCCTCACCGGCGGGGCGAAGCGCACCTCCACGCGCTTCACGCTCTTCACCTTGCGTCCCTCGCGCAGCGCCGGCTCGAAGCGGGCCGTGGCGAAGGCCTTCACGCACGCGTCGCGGTAGCGCGGCGGCAGCGTCGAGCCCAGCACCTGCACGCGATCCACGTCGCCGCGCTCGTTGATGCGGAGCTCCATGCGCAGCGTGCCGTAGTAGTCGACGCCCTGGCGATCGTCCGGATAGGGCAGGTCGATGCGGCGCAGCGGATAGGCCTTCCGGTCGACCTCGTTTTCGGGAAAGTAGCGCGCGGGAACGCGGTCGATCCAGCCGATGGCGCCGGCGGCGATCGCGGCGAGCGCCAGGGCGGCGACGAAGTGCGCGGTACGCAGGCGGAGCTTCATGGTCTCAAAGCGAAGCGCCCGGCCGCGGGGCCGGGCGCTTCGCCGGTCGCCTCGATCCTCAGTTCAGCAGCTCACGCCACAGCACGCGCTTGCCGATGGAGCCGGCGAGCGGGTTGTCCGGGTTGCCGAACACCGGGTGCTTGTCGTCCGAGGTCGTGACCGTGGTCACCACGCGGCCGTCCGGCAGGCGGTAGGTGTTGGTACCGACCGCGATCGAGTTGCCGATCCGCTGGCCCGCGACCTGTCCGGTCATCGTGCTCACGAACTGGCCCGTCGTGTAGTCGAAGAAGTACAGGAAGCTCGAGCCGCCGACCGTGCAGACGCTGTCCTCGGGGATGTTGGTCGCCACCGCGAGCACGCCGAGCTGCAGCTTCGGATCCACGTTCACGCGCTCGCCGTCGCCCGCGAAGCTGCCGGGGCTGAAGTCGAGGAACCAGCCGCAGTTGGTCCCGAGGTCGACCGGCTGCTGGCTGGTCGAGCGCGTATTCTGGTCGATCACCGTGAGCGTCTGCTTGACGAGGCAGCTGCCCGTCGCGTGCACGTCGCCCAGCGGCGTGGCGTCGAGGTCGTCGCGCAGCGCGTAGAACGATTGCTGCGGCTGCGGCGGGGCGCCGACGTCGGAGGCGCCCAGGTAGCGGCCGGTGCCGACGAACACCATCGGCGTCGTCTTGATGAGACCCAGCTCCGGCTTGGTCGTCACCGGCTGCGGGACGCCGCCGGACTCGAAGAACGCCATCTTGAACGCGTCGACGCCCGACGGTGCGATGCTGTTGTTGATGTCGAAGCGCCAGAGGTTGCCCAACATGTCGCCGCCGTAGACGCGCTGCATGGTGTTGTCGTCCAGGCCGTCGTCGACCCAGGCGCTGATCCTGCCGAGGCCCGAGGGCGAGCTCGAAGTGCCCACGCCGGTGCTGATGGTGAACCGGAGGGCGCCCGTGTTCGCGTTCACCACGTAGAGCCGGCCCACGCCGTCGCCGTTGTTGTAGCCGGAGCTGAACACCACCACCCAGCTCTGGTCGGCGAGCTTGCCGATGATCGGGTTGCCGAACGTGAGGCCGAGGTTCGCGTCGCTGAACTCCCACAGCACTTTGGGCGTCGCGGGATTGGTCACGTCGAGCGCGTAGTAGCCCTTGCCGCCCGCGTTCAACCCGCCCACGAGCACCGTGCGCCACGCCGTCCCGCTCCACACGTCGCTCACCGTCGGCGAGCCGTCGACGTAGAACTGGTGCGCGTTCGAGTAGTTGTCGTCGGCGAGCGCCTTGAGGTTCGGCAGCACGAACGAGGGGATGTAGGCCCACAGCTCGGTGCCGCTGGTGGCGTCGAAGGCGTGCAGCATGCCATCGTTCGCCGCGACGTACACCGCGCCGTTGCGCGTGATCCCCGACTTGAAGGCCTGGTAGTTGTTCTCGGTGTAGTTGAACGGCGGGGTCTTCACGTAGACCGGCTTGCCGTTGATGATGTCGCCCAGCACGTGCTCGCGGAAGCGGTAGAGCTGCACGGCGTTGCTGCCGCGCTCCTCGAAGCCGTTCTCCCCGCGCAGGTAGTTCACGAGCGTGGCCGTCGTCGCGGCGGCGGTCTGCGTCGAGCTCCAGCCGGTCGCCTGCGAGAGCAGCGGCGCGCTGGTCGGAGAGAAGTACTGGTTCATCTGCGCCGTCGTGAGTTGCGTGGCGAGGCTCGCCGCATCGAAGTTCGTCTTGGCGCCGTTGAGGAAGGTGAAGATCGTGCGCGTGTCGGTGGTCGTGCCGACCGACGCGTCGATCGTCGACTGGCCGGACCACACGGCGGTGGAGGAGATCGAGCCGGTCACGAGGTCGATGGTGCGCGCCTGCACGTCCCCATCCCACTTCACGGTGCGGTAGTTCGCGACGAACGCGAAGTTGTCGCCGGCGACCGGCTCGAGGTTCGAGGTCGCCGCGGCGGCGCCCGACGCCTCGCGCGTGGAGACGCCCGCGAGCGCCGTGCGCAGCCCCGAGACCAGCAGGTCCGGGTTCTTCGCGCTGAAGTACTCGCCGTGGCCGTTCACCGCGGCATGCCACAGGTCGTCGATCGTGGTGAGCGTGTCGCCGGTCGGGATCGGCCAGTCCTTGGTGCCGGACACGATCGCGTTGAAGTCGGCCGATCCGCCGGTGAGGTAGTCGGACGAGAACTGCAGCTGCCCGTTGGTGCCCAGGCCCAGCGTGAACGTCGTCATGTGCTGGGTCGCCTTGTTGTCGGTTCCGGACACCGGCACGTTGTCGTTGCAGACGTCGCTGCCCAGCGCGCCCGTGCAGTTGCCGAGCGAGCTGTTGCGCAGGTCCGTGTTGTAGTAGTAGGCGGCCGCGTCGGCGAGCGTCTTGGTGGTGAGGCCGCCATCGTACTGCGGGCGCGGCGTGGCGCTCGCGTTCGAGTCCTGGCTGGTCGACAGCGTGTTGCCGTTCACGTCGACCGGGTAGTTGGTGTCGTTGTTCCAGTACCCGTCCGTGGTGAGGATCAGGAAGTTCTGCTGGCACGAGTACTGCACCGGATCGGCGCCCAGCTTGCCGGCGTAGTTGCGCCCGGCCTTGGAGAGGGCGACGCGCAGCGGCGTTCCGCTGTTCGGGCTCTGCGCGTAGAACTTGGTGTACCAGGTGTCCTTCTGCGTCTGGTCGAAGTCCGAGATCGGCAGGTAGTTGGTGGTCGCGGCCGCGGACGGCGTCGTCTGGATGTTGAAGAAGCCGACGCGGTAGGTCGATCCGATGCTCGCGAAGGCGCGCCCGGCGCCCGACTTCATCATCAGGATGCGCGTGCGGTAGTAGCTGTACCAGTTGGCGAAGTTCTGCGTCTCGTCGGTGCCGCCGGGGCCGGAGGTCGTGCTCACGACCACTTTCTGGAACGGCACCTTGACGAGCGCCGTGGCGGTGTAATTGAGGCTGCCCGCGCTCTTGTTGACGACCGGCGTCACGTTGAGCGAGGTCGAGTTCGGCGCGAAGATCCACACCACGTTGTTCGCGACCGTCGCCGTGAACGTGCCGCTCGAGTTGATCTTCGAGGCGATCTGCGAGGCGATGGTGGTGATGCTGCTGGTGGTGGAGCCGGAGTTCGACGCGATGGTCGTCGCGCCCACCGTCACCGAGCTCCACTTCACGTTGTTCGCGCTGCTGATGGTGATGATGGAGTACAGGGCCGCCGTGGTCGGGATCATGCACTCGCGGTAGAACGTGCTGGTCGGGTCCTGGTAGTTTTGCGGCGCCGAGCCGGTGTAGGTGTAGTAGTACGCGGGCTGCGCCGTGTCGAGCGGGCTGGGCGCCGTGCCGCTCGGGCTCGCGCCGGTAGTCGCGGTGAACGCGGTGAAGCTCGTCGCGAGGTTGACGCTGCCGGTCTGCGCGATGCCGTCGGTCCATGCCGCGGTGAAGGACGAATTCGGGAAATCCGTGCCATCGGAATGCTTGGCGGGCACGTAGGCGATGTCGGGGCGGTAGTAGATCGAGTTGCACTGGGACGACTTGTATCCCACCGAGTTGAAGAACGGCTGCGACTCGTCCGGCGCGTGGCTCCACGCCATCGAGCCCGAGGCGTCGAGCACGAAGCTGATGTTCGGCTTCACCACGCCGCTCGAGCTGCTCGCGAGCGGAGTGGGCGAGATGTCGATCAGCGCGCCCGAGGCCGGAAAGGCCGCGAGGGCGAGCGTGAGCGCGGCCGCGACGAGGCGCGTGCGCAGGATCGGGGCGGACTCAAGGCGTTCCATGAACGTCTCCCAGGAGGAGGCTTCTCGTTGTCACAGCAGGATCACGGCCTGCACGTAGCTCACGGTGTTCTTCGCACCGTTCACGCGGGCGGTGATGCGGTAATAGACCTGGTTCTTGACCTTCAACGCGTAGGTCGAATAGTCGGGCGCATCCTGCGAGCTGCCGGCCGCGTTGTTGCTCGCGGTGGCGCAGCTCTGGCCCGGGTCGTTGATGGTCCCGGGGATGGAGCACATGCGCTGGATGAGGTAGTAAGTGTGGTTGCCGCTGCCGTCCACGTTGCCCGCGTCGAACGCCTTCACGGGTTGCGTCGGATCGGAGCCGCCCCAGTCGACGCCGTCGGTGCCGCCGTACGTGGCGTTGCCGGTGATGTCGAGGTTGTCCTGGCGCGTCGAGTAGTAGCCCGCCGTCGAGTTGTCGCTGTCGAGCGTGTTGCGGTTGGTGATGAGCCAGGTGCGCGCCGCCTCGATGCCGGTGTCCCCGGTGGCGACCGCCGATTCGCGGAAGCCGATGTTGCCGGCGACGAGCGTGCCGGTGTCGAGCGAGCGGACCATGCCGATCGCCGCGAGCGTCATCGCGACGAGCGCGATCAGCGCGATCAGCAGCACCACGCCGCGCTCGCGCCGCCCACGCGGTGCGCGGCGATCCAGCGTGCGCAAGCTTCGCGTCCTCATGACGGCCTCCAGATCATGTTGCGCAACGGCACTACCGTCTGGAAGAGCTTGTAGCGGTAGCATTTCCAGTCCGTCGGCGGAGCGCCGGTCGGTGCCGTGGCGGAGAGGTCGATGTCGGCCTGGCCGGTGAGGTCGGCCGGCTTGTTGTTGAAGGCGTCGAACCAGGACTTGCTGATCTGCGCGGCATCGGGATGGTTCGGGTCGCTGGTGGCGTCGCACGCCGTGCCCGACTTGGGCTTCTCCTTGAGGCCGTTGCGGGCGGTGATCTCGATCGCAGCGGCGAGCACGCGCGAGGCCTCGTTCGAGGTGGCGAGCGCGCCGCGATCCCACTGGTCGACCTGCCCGTCTCCGGCGGGCGTCGTGGGATTGGGAGTCCCGTCGAAGTCCTTGCCGTACACCGCGCGCAGGCTCACGATGTTGTCCACCATCACCGAGTAGTTCGCGAGCTGCGTGCAATCCTGGTTCAGCATGTCGCAGGTGGTGAGGGCGCCGCCGTGGATCGCGTAGACCTTGATCTGCGGAAGCGCGCCCAGGTCGAAGAGCTGCCCGCCCTGCGCGGAGTTGAGCGCCGGGACCTTGTTGCCGTTCGGGTCGGTGATGCCGCCCGACTCGTTGAAGACCGGGTCCGTCTGCTGGCAGTTGTTGTTCGGGTTCTTGTACTTGCCGGTGTTGTGCTCGACCACGTCGCTGCCGCCGCTGGGCGGCGAGCCGCAGTTGCCGCCGGTGCCCGGCACGTCCGTCACCTGGTGCAGCGCGCAGCTGATGGCGCCGCCCGGGCCGCCGCCCGGCTGCACGCCGATCACGAGGTCGCCGTTGCGGAAGCCGTCGCGGTTCTGCGTGATCTTGAAGTTCGCGGCGGAGTTGGACGGCTGGTCGGCCGGCACTCCCTGCACGAAGTTCTCCGAGGCGCCGTACGCGACCAGGATCACGTCGGTGTTCGGATCCCCGGCGAGCACGCCGGCCGGATTGATCTCGAACGGCACCATGCGCATGTTGCTGCTCGTGCCGGTGTTCGCGTTGAACACCACGATCGAGGTGCAGCCGGTCGGGATCAGCGAATTCATGCCGTAGCCGGCGAGCCGGATCTCGCGCTGCAGCAGGTAGAGCGCCACGCCGCCGTTCACCTGCGCGTCGCTGCCGCTGGTGGAGGTTCTCTTGTAGCCCTCGGAGACGGCGAACGTCTCCATGATCACGACGATCGCGATCATGCCGATCAGCAGGCCGATCATGATCTCCACCAGCGTGAAGCCGGCGGATCGCGTGAAGCGGAAGCGGGATTTCTCGCGCATGGGGGCCTCAGCTCGGGTTGATGTTGGCCACCGCGACGAACTTGTGCGTCACGATGTCCTCGGGCTGCTTCCAGTTGACGGTGACCGTGATCACCGTTCCGGCGCGCGTGATGGTTCCGCTCCCGGCCGGCAGCGTGCGCGCCACCTGGTTGTCCCAGGCGCTGCGCTGCGTCGATCCGGCGGTGAGGTAGTTGGCGATGTTGCCCTGGTCCACCCACATGTCGGAGATGATCTGGCTCGCGAGGTAGCTCGCGTCGGTGCGGTACTTCGCCTGCCCGACCTGCAGGACGGAATTCGCCTGCAGCCCCATCACGGCGATGATGCCGAGCGTGAAGAGGAGGATCGCGACCAGGGCCTCGATCAGCATCACGCCCGACTGCGAGGCCGGCGACGGCGGGCGCATGGTGGCTTTCCCTCTCATTGGCACCCCTGGGGATTGGTGGCTTGCGAAAGCAGCGGGTCGCACATGCGGATCTGCCCGCCGGGCGCGATGAAGATCTCCATGCGCCGCTCGCCGCTGCCGGCGACCGGGTTGCGCACGTCGATTCGGGCGATGTTGAGCGGCGAGACGGTCGAGACGCGGCCGAACGGATCGAAGGCGACGAGCGCGGGCAGGTTGGCGCCCGCAGCGAGCGCGGTCGCCGGGTTGCTCGCCGTGAAATCGATGCCCACGCCCGCGTTGGGCGAGCCCTCGCTCGCGCCGCGCGTTGCGATCGCCGGCTGCGTGGTGGAGCAGTCCTGGATCCCCTGGTCGTAGAAGCAGACCTGGAACGCGGTGGACGCCGGATCGGTGAGCTCGAACGCGACGGTCGTGTTGCGCTTGAGCGCCTCGATGCGCGCCTGCTGCACGCCGCCGAGGATCGCCTCCGCGGCGTTGCGCAGCTGCGTATTCTGGATCCAGGTCTTGGCCGAGGGGCCCGCGAACGCGAGCACGAGCGCAACGATGGCGATCGCCACCAGCACCTCGACCAGGGTGAAGGCGCCCTGCCGGGCGCGCGCCTTCAGCATATCCCGCCCTTGCGCACGACCCAGCACGTGTTGGGCGAGGCCGCGGTCCAGCCGGCGCTGGTACCGGTGCCGCTGAAGGTCGACGTCTTCACGTTGTCCTGGTTGATCGTGTAGCTGAAGCCCACCATGTCGTTGGTGCCGGTCGCCGTGACCGTATAGGCGGTCGCCGTGGGCGTTCCGCAGTCGAGCGTGAAGTTCTTGAGCGTCTGGACCGTGACCTGCGTCGCGCTCGGCGTCGTGCTGGTGGTGCAGCCGCCGGTCGGATAGGTGCGGTTGTCCTGGTAGAACTGCTCGATCTTCACCCGCGCGTCGGCGAGGCCGCCGAACGCCTCCGTGAGCTTGCCGCGCGTGACGTAGTCGCGATAGCTCGGAATGGCGATCGCGGCGAGGATCGCGATGATCGCCACGGTGACCATCATCTCGATCAGGGTGAAGCCGATCTGGGCACGGCGCATGGGGGACCCCTTTCAGCGGTTAGGCGGGAATCTAAGGATCGGGGCGGCAGTGCGACAAGCGCATCCCGACGCGCGGCCATTCTAGGCCGATGGGCGGCGCGGCCGGGCCGACGGGCGGAAGCCCCGAAGCGCGGCCGATTCAAGGGCTTGGGCGCGGGCGGCGCTACCGGCGGGGCGCCCGTTGACGGTATAATCGCAGGCCGTGCTGTTGTAGCTCAGCTGGTAGAGCAACTGATTCGTAATCAGTAGGTCGGTGGTTCGAATCCACTCAACAGCACCACCTTTCTATTCGAGCATCGCCGCCGCGCGCTCGAGCGCTTTCTCCCACGTGTCCAGCTCCGGCGCGCGCACCACGCGCACCGACGGATACCACAACGTCCTTCCGTCGGCTCCCGGCACCCAGTAGAAGAACGGGGCGTTCGCGGCGAGGTAGACGAGCAGCGTTTCCTTTCCGATCGCGCCGGCGAGGTGCGCGGTGACGTTGCTGGTCGTCACCACGACGTCGCAGGTGGCGATCACGGCGAGCAGGCCCTCCAGGTCGGCGACGGGATCGAGCCCGGCGGGCTTCAGCAACGCGCCCGGATGGGATCGGGAGAAGCGCTCGCGTTCCTGGGCGAATTCGCCGTACTGCAAGTCGACCAGCCGCGTGTCGCCGACCGCAAGCGCCGCGAAGGCTTCGAGCGGCGCCGATTTGCGCAGCGCGAGCGCGCTCTGTCCGCGATCGCGCAGGCTCCGCCAGGAGATGCCGATCTTCCTTCGTCCGGGCGCGAGCCCCGCCGCCGCCTGCGCCGCGCGTACGGGGTCGGGCGAGAGCAACGCGCGCGGCTGGCGCGCGAAGCTCGCCGCGTCCGGACGAAACAGCGCGCCGAGCGAGCCGAGCGCGAGCTGCGCATCGCATCCCGCGTCTCGATCGCCGCCGCTCGCGGCGACGCCCGCTCCGCGCAGCGCGCGCACGAGCAGCGGCGTGAGCCGCGGATCGACATCGAGCGCGATCGGGATGCCCCGCGCCGCGAGCTCCGGAAGCAGGGTCGAGAACAACAGCTGGTCGCCCAGGCCCTGCTCGCCCCACACCGCCACCTTGCGGACCCGCTCGATGTCGGACATATCGAGCGACGGCAGCCGGCTCGCACGGCGGCGAGACTGCGGCGGATCGGTCTCGAAGCGCCGCTCGTAGCCCGCCCAACCGTCGGCGAAGCGATGCTCGCGCAGCGCGACCTGCCCGAGCCCGTAGCGCGCATCGGCGGAACCGGGCGCGGCGGCGAGCGCGCGCTCGTACAGGGCCCGGGCGCGCGCGAGGTCCCCCGAGTCGAGCGCGGCGCTCGCGCAGGCGAGCAGCGCCGGCGCGAAGTCCGGCCGGTCGCGCAGGACCGACTCGTACCGGGAAACCGCCGCGGCGAAGTCGCCGGAATCGCGCAGCGCGTTCGCCCAATGCAGCCGCGCCTCCGGGAAATCCGGCCGGCTCTCGAGCGCGGCGCGATAGCGATCGACGGCCTCGGCATGCAGGCCGAGCCGCGCGAGCGCGAGGCCGAGGTTGTTGAGGAGATCGGCATCGCGCGGGTGCGCGGCGAGCGCCCGCTCGAAGGCCGCCCGTGCGCCCGCCGCGTCGCCCGCCTCGTAGAGCGCGCGGCCGAGGCCCGCGTTCACGCCCGGGCTCGCCGGATCGAGCGCCGCGGCGCGGCGCAGCGCGGCGAGCGCTTCCTCCGCGCGCCCCAGCCGCCCGAGCGCGAGGCCGAGGTGATGGTAGGCCGCTGCGAAGCGCGCATCGGCTCGCACCGCGCGGCGCAGGTCTTCGACCGCCGCCTCGAGGCGGCCCGCGTCGTCGAGCACGCGCGCGCGGTTCGCGAGGAACATCGCGTTGCGCGGCTCGCGCTCGAGCGAGCGGTCGAGGAGCACCAACCCCTCCTCGAGCCGGCCGCCGCGGGCGAGCACGCAGCCGAGGAAGTGGGATGCCCTGGCACTCGCCGGGTCGCGCTCGAGGATGCGGCGCCACGCCTCTTCGGCCTCGGCGATCCGGTCCGCGGCGAGCAGCGCGAACGCGCGCGCCTCGTCTTCCGCGGAACCGATCGGCGAGGCGGCGCCCGGCGAGCTCACTGCAGGAAGAACCGGTACGCGGGATTGCGCGACTCGTCGGCGTAGTCGTAGCCGAGGTCGCGCAGGAACGCGCGGAAGGCGGCACGCTCGCGCTCGGGCACCTGCAACCCGACCAGCACGCGTCCCACGTCGCCGCCCTGGTTGCGGTAGTGGAAGAGCGAGATGTTCCAGCCCGTGCCCATGCGCTGCAGGAAATTCATGAGCGCGCCGGGCCGCTCCGGAAACTCGAAGCGATAGAGCATCTCGCGCTCGGCCAAGCGCGCGCGGCCGCCCACCATGTGGCGTCCGTGCTGCTTCGCCATCTCGTTGTCCGAGAGGTCCACCGCGGGAATGCCGTGCTTCGCGAGGAGCGCGACCAGGCGCTCGCTCTCCTCGCGCCCGGAGACCGACACGCCGAGGAAGACGTGCGCCTCCTTGCCCGGCGCGTAGCGGTAGTTGAACTCGGTCACGCTGCGGTTGCCGAGCAGCGCGATGAGCTGCTTGTAGGCGCCGGGACGCTCCGGGAGCGTCACCGCGAGCACCGCCTCGCGATGCTCGCCGAGCTCCGCGCGCTCGGCGACGAAGCGCAGGCGGTCGAAGTTCATGTTGGCGCCGCTCGCCACCGCGACGAAGCTCGCGCCCTTCACGCGCCGCTTGCCGATCCAGCGCTTGGCGCCGGCGAGCGCGACCGCGCCGGCCGGCTCGAGCACGGTGCGCGTGTCCTCGAAGATGTCCTTGATCGCCGCGCAGATCTCGTCGGTGTCGACCAGCACCATGTCGTCCACCAGCTCCCGGCACAGGCGCAGGGTCTCCCGTCCCACCTGGCGCACCGCCACGCCGTCGGCGAAGAGGTTCACGTGCGGGAGCGTCACGCGCCGGCCTTCGCGCAGCGACTCGCGCATCGCCGCCGAATCCACCGGCTGCACGCCGATCACCTTCGTGCGCGGGGCGACGCGCTTCACGTAGGCGGCGATCCCGGAGACGAGGCCCCCGCCGCCGACGGGAACGAAGATGGCGCCGATCGGATGCGGATGCTGGCGCAGGATCTCCACGCCGATGGTCCCCTGCCCCGCGATCACCAGCGGATCGTCGTAGGGATGCACGAACGTGAGGCCGTGCCTGCGCATGAGCGCCTTCGCGTGGAGCGAGGCCTCGTGGTAGCTGTCGCCCTCGAGCTCCACCTTCGCGCCGCGCGCCGCCACCGCCGCGACCTTGATGCGCGGAGTCGTGACCGGCATCACGATGGTCGCCCGCGTGCCCAGGCGCTGCGCGGCGAGCGCCACGCCCTGCGCATGGTTTCCCGCGGAGGCGCAGATCACGCCGCGCGCGAGCGCAGCGGGCTCGAGGTTCGCCATCTTGTTGTACGCGCCGCGCAGCTTGAACGAGAACACCGGCTGCTTGTCCTCGCGCTTGAGGAGCACGTGGTTGCCCAGGCGCCGCGAGATGGCGGCGGCGCGCTCGAGCGGGCTCTCGATCGCGACGTCGTACACCTTCGCCGTGAGGATCGCCTCGAGGTATCTTTCGGTCTTCATCCGGAATCCTTGCGAACCTTGAAGCATAAGGCATCGAGGCGGGACCGGTGCGGTATGCTTCGCCGATGGACGCCAACGCGCTCAAGCAGGCCGCCGCCGAGGCGGCTCTCGCCTACGTGGAGGACGACACCATCGTCGGCGTCGGAACCGGCTCCACGGTGAACTTCTTCATCGACGCGCTCGCCTCACGTCGCGCGCGCATCGCCGCGACGGTGGCGAGCTCGGAAGCGAGCGCGAAACGCCTTCGCGACCTCGGCATTCCGGTGCGCGAGCTGAACGACACGGACGGCTGCGAGCTCTACGTCGACGGCGCCGACGAGGTGACCGAGCACCTCGCGATGATGAAGGGCGGAGGCGCCGCCCTCACGCGCGAGAAGATCGTCGCGCAGGCGAGCCGCAGGTTCGTCTGCATCGCCGATGCGAGCAAGCTGGTCGGCGTGCTCGGCAACTTTCCGCTGCCGGTCGAGGTGATCCCGATGGCGCGCAGCTTCGTCGCGCGGGAGCTCGTGAAGCTGGGCGGCATGCCGCAGCTGCGCCAGGGCGTGACGACCGACAACGGCAACGTGATCCTCGACGTGCGCGGGCTCGCGATCCTCGATCCGGTCGACCTCGAATCGCGGATCAACCAGGTGCCGGGCGTGGTGGCGAACGGCCTCTTCGCGCGCCGCCCCGCCGACGTGCTGCTGCTCGCGACCCCCGCGGGCGTCAAGACCTACAAGCGCCCGAGGTAGGAAGTGACGCGGGCAAAGGCTATGAAAGCGCCGATGCCCGCCGATCCAGCGCCGATGTCCGCGCCGATGAATTGAAGCGAGCTGCGGCAATGCGAGCGTACCGGCGACTCGGGCACGAATCCCTCTATCGCCCTATCGGCGGGAATCGGCGTTGGATCGGCGCAAATCGGCGCTTCCAACGATTTTCGCCTGCATTCCTCCCCGCCGCTCAGGACTTCGGGACGAAGCCCTGCGCCTGGTCGGCGCCCTCGCCGAAGAAGTGCTTGCGCATCTGCTCCTCGAGGTACTTGCGCGCGCGCGGGTCGGCGAGGTTCAGCCGATTCTCGTTCACCAGCATCTTCTGGTGCTCGAGCCATTGCTTCCACGCCTCCTTCGAGACGCTTTCCCACAGCCGCTTGCCGAGCTCGCCGGGATAAGGCGGGAAATCGAGGCCCTCGGCCTCGCGGCCGAGCTTGATGCACTTCACCATGCGCGCCATTTGCGTTCCTCCGGGACTCACAGGTCCTTCACGAACACTTTCGACCGCCGGTCCGGGTTGTAGCGGTCGCGGCGGCCCGCCGGCAACCGCGCCGGGTCGGACTCGACGAAGCCGCGCTCGAGGAACCAGTGCGTGGTGCGGGTCGAAAGCACGAAGATCGACTTGAGGCCCGCGGCGCGCGCCCTCGCCTCGCCGTAGGCGAGCAGCCGCTCGCCGCGCCCGCCGTCGCGGTAGAAGGGGTTCACCGCGAGCGCCGCGAGCTCCGCCGTCTTCTCCTCGGCGTACGGGTAGAACGCCGCGCATCCGAGAATGTTCCCTTCGTCGGAGGCGATCACGAAGAATTGCCCGATATCGCGCTCGAGCTGCTGCGGCTCGCGCCGCACGAGGATCCCCTGCTGCTCGAGCGGCTCGAGGATCTGCGCGATGCCGTTCACGTCCTCGGGCGTCGCCGCGCGGATCGTCTCGGGCGACTCGGGCACGACCATGGTGCCGATGCCGTGGTGCGTGAAGAGCTCGATGAGGAGCGCGCCGTCCACGTGCCGGCTGATGAGGTGCGCGCGCTTCACGCCGCTCCCGCACGCCTTCACCGCGCACGGAAGGTACACCTGGACGTCCTCGGGGAGGTTGTTCGCCGCCATCACGTCGCGCGCCTGCTTCACCGTGAGCTCGGAGAGGAGCCGGCTCTTCGCGTCGAGCGCGCCGGCGGTCTCGGTGAGGAAGATCAGCTTGTCGGCGCGCAGCGCGATCGCCGCCGAGGTCGCCACGTCCTCGAGCGTGCAGTTGAACACGTCGCCGGTGGGCGAGAAGCCGATCGGGGAGAGCAGCACCACCTCGTGGTCGTCCAGGCGCCGCACGATGCCCTCGGCGTCGATCTTGCGCACCTCGCCCGTATGGTGGAAGTCGACGCCGTTCACGACGCCGACCGGCTTGGCGGTGACGAAGTTGCCCGACGAGACGCGGATGTCGGCGCCCCACATGGGACTGTTCGCGAGCTCCATCGAGAGGAGCGCCTCCATCTCCACGCGCACGATGCCGTTCGCCTCCTTCACGCAGGCGAGCGCCTGGTCGTCGGTCACGCGGCGGTTGGCGACGTAGCGCGGCGTCACGCCGTGCTCGCGCATCTGCTTCTCGATCTGCGGGCGCGTGCCGTGCACCAGCACCACGCGCACCTCCAGGCTCACCAGCACGTTGATGTCGTGCGTGAGCTGCTGGAACTCGCCGTCCTCGAGCACCTCGCCGCCGAAGGCGATCACGAAGGTCGCCCCGCCCCACCGGTGGATGTACGGCGTGGCGGCGCGAAACCACTTCACGAACGCCTCGGTCTTGAGCTTCGGGTTGCGGGCCATGGTCGGCGATTCTAGCGCGGCGCGAAATCGCCCCACAGCGCGTGGATGGCGGCGAGCGCTGCGATGGGCGCGGTCTCGGTGCGCAGCACGCGCGGACCGAGCGCGAGCGGCTCGCAACCGCGCGAGATGGCGAGCTCCTGTTCGCGATCGGAGAGCCCGCCCTCGGGCCCGACCAGCAGCTCGAAGGGCCCGGCGGGCCGTGCCTGGGCCGTGAGCGGCGCGCCCTCGGGATGCAGGAACCAGCGCGCCAGCTCGCTCGGCGTCGCGATCCAGCTCTGGAAGCCGAGCGTCGGGCGCACCTCGGGGATGCGGTTGCGGCCGCTCTGCTCGCACGCGGCGACCGCCACGCGCCGCCAGTGCGCCTCGCGCCGCGCCGCACGCTCACCGGACAATCGCACCACGCTCCGGTCGCACACCAGCGGCTGGATCCACGCCACGCCGAGCTCGACCGATTTCTGGATGATCCAGTCCATCTTGTCGGCCTCGGGCAGTCCCTGGGCGAGGCCGATCGCGAGCGCGCTCTCGCGCTCGACGTCGCGGCCGGCGCCCACCTTCACGTCGACCCGCTCGCGGTCGATGCGCTGGATCACCGCGTCGAACTCGCCGCCGCGGCCGTCGAAGACGGTGAGCGCGTCGCCCACCTTGAGGCGCAATGCCTTCGACACGTGCTGCGCCGCTTCCGGCGCGAGCGCGAACTGGGCGCCGGGCCCGAGGCGGACGTCGCAGTGGATGCGGGGGAACGGCATGGGGAATGCCGATGCTAGCATAGGGCGTGGAGATCACGGCTCGCTTCGCCGCGCGCGCGATCGACGCGGTGCGCCGCGTGGCCGCCGAGGAAGTGCTGCCGCGCTACCGGAGCGTCGTGGCGCTGCGCAAGGACGACGGCAGCATCGTGACCGAGGCGGATTTCGCGGCGCAGGAGGCCCTCGCGCGAAGCCTCGCGCGGATCGAATCCGCGCCGGTGCTCGCCGAGGAGATGAAGGCCGAGGCGCAGCGCGCGGTGTACGAGACGGCGTCGCGGTTCTGGTGCGTCGATCCGATCGACGGCACGCGCAACTTCAGCGCCGGCATCCCGTTCTTCGCGATCTCGGTCGCGCTGATGGAAGGCGCGCGGCCGCTCTTCGGCACCGTCTACGACCCGATCGCCGACGAGGCTTTCTACGCGGTGCGCGGCGCGGGCGCGTGGCTCGACCACCGCCCGCTCGAGCTCGCCCCCTCCGGCCCGCCGCTCTCCCGCGCGCTCGCCGAGGTGAGCCTGCGGCGCGAGACCGCACCACTGCGCGGCCCGCTCAAGCGCCATGCGCCGTATGGGAAGCGGCTGGTGAGTGGATCGTCGGCGCTTTCGTGGTGCCATCTCGCCGCGGGGCGCATCGACGTGATGCTGCATGGCGGGCAGAAGCTATGGGACTACGCGGCCGGTGCGCTGGTGCTCGAGGAGGCGCGCGGCTTCTTCTGCACGGTGGAGCAGGACGACTTCTGGTCGGCGCCCGTCTGGTCGCGCTCCGTCATCGCCGCGCGCACCGCCGCGCTCCTCGACGAATGGCGCACCTGGATCCGCAGGGAGCTGGCGAGCGATGCGGACCAGAATCGTTGAAACCACAGATGAACACGGATGAACACGGATAGGACCGGACTGGTTCAACCGCAGCGACGAGCGAGCAGGCAAGATCGTCTGTGTCCGTCTGTGTTCGTCCGTGGTTCCTCGCTTTACCTCAGTAGCTCATGCATGCGGCATTCAGCAGCCCCACGCCGAGCGAGACGGTGCCGAGGAAGAAGCCCTGCGCGGATTTGCCCGCCTGGATGTCGCCCGCGAGGTGCGGGACCAGGAGCTTCACGGCGACGTAGGCGCACAACTGGACCACGAGCGCGAGCGCGGCCCAGATCGCCATGTCCGCGAGGCTCACGCTGTAGCGCACCGTGGCCGACAGCGGCACGATGAATCCCAGCAGCGCTCCGGAGAGGCTGAAGGAGGCCGCCAGGTTCCCTTCGCGGATGAGCGCGAGCTCGCGGTAGGGCGTGAGCCGGGTGTAGATCGCCACGAAGAGGGCGAGGAACGCGAGCGAGACCGCGAAATAGGCCAGGAAATCGTCGAAGCCGGCGAACGAGTCGAACACTTGTCTTTGCATGGTCTCCCTCGGTTCTCAGACGAAGTAGTGGGGAACGAAGCGGCTGGTGTCCTTCGTGATCGGCGAGGTGTCCTCGCGGACGCCGATGCCCGCGGAGTCGCCGCCGACGATCCACGAGCCGATCACGGTGTAGTTGTCGCCGAAGCGCGGAAGCTCCTGGTATGCCTGCCAGATGAAACCTTCCTCGCCGTACTCGCCGGGCTGCTCGACCGTACGGCCGCCGGAAGTGATCGCGACGTTGGCGCCTTCGCGCGAGTAGATCGGCTTCTTCACGAAGTCGGTCGCGAAGCGGCCGGGCTCGAAGCCAGCCTCGAGCAAGTTCGGGTGTCCGGGAAACATCTCCCACAGGAGAGGCAGGATCGCCTTGTTGGAGAGCAGCATCTTCCATGCGGGCTCGATCACCGCCATGCTCCGGTCGAGCAGGTGCGTGCCGAACTCCTCGCGCACCATCCATTCCCAGGGATAGAGCTTGAACAGCGCCCCGATCGGCCGCTCGTCGAGGTCCACGAAGCGCGCGCCGTCCCAGCCGATGTCGGCGACGTCGATGGGGCATGGGTTGATGCCCGCCTGCATCGCGGTATCGCGCAGGTAATCCAGGTTGCCGCGATCCTCCGCCGACTCCGAGGCGCAGGTGAAGTGCACGCGGCCGTCGGCGGGAAGGCGCGCGCGCATCTCCTTCCAGCGCGCGACGAGCTTCTCGTGGATCGAGTTGAACTGGTCGGCCCGCGGCAGCACGTCCTGCAGCCAGTACCACTGCACGACGCTCGCTTCGAGGAGCGCGGTCGGCGTGTCGGCGTTGTACTCGAGCATCTTCGGCTCGCCCTCGCCGTTCCACGCGAGGTCGAAGCGCCCGTAGAGGCTGGGTTCGTCCTCGCTCCAGGAGCGCTCGATGAGCGCGTGGAACGCCTCGGGGATGCGCAAGCGCCCGTAGTCGCCGCGCTCGATCACGCGAGCCGCCGCCTCGACGCAGCGCTCGTGCAGCTCGGCGCTCGCCGCCGCGAGCCGGTCCACTTCCCCGGCGGTGAAGCGATAGCAGGCGCGCTCGTCCCAGTAGACCTCGCCGTCGATGGTGTGGAAGTCGAAGCCGCGCGCCTGAACCCGGGCCGGCCAGTCGATGCGCGGGATGCGTTCCTCGCGCTGCACTAGGCCCCCGAGGAGCGGCCGGAGGATCCGAAGCCGCCGCGCACGGTGTGCGAGGAGGTGCTGCCGATGGAGTGCGCGCCGCGTGCCCAGGTCGAACGGCTTCCGGGGTGAAAAGCGTAGAGCGGCCCGTAGAAGTAGCCGAGGCGGCGCTGCGAGGGATCGCTCGCCGGCCGGCAATCCTGGGGCGTGTTGCGCCAGTCGGCGAGGCAGTCGTCGCGCGAGGCGTACACGTCGCGGCGCTGCTCCTCGCCGCGATTGCACCCGGCGAGCGCCGCGACGCCGATCAGCACCAGCGTGACGCGTGCCGAGGATTTGCGCCTGCCACCCGCCATCGCCCCTCCCGCGCGCCGCGGCGCGCTCAGCCGACCAGCGACCGCACGTAGTTCGGCAACGCGAACATCGCGCGATGCACGTCGCCGTTGTAGTACTGGAGGTCGCCGATGCCGCGCTCCTGGATCACGCGCTCCACTTCTTCGGGCGCGAGCGCGCGCGGATCGAGCGAATCGGAGGCGCAGGCGAAGCCCCAGATGGAGCCGTAGAGCGGGATGTGCACGAAGTACGGCGCCACCACGCGGAAAACCTGGCGCAGGTTCGCGAGCGTGGAGCGCACCCGGTCCGCGTGCGAGAACGGCGAGCCGACGTGGAGCGTCAACGCGCCGCCCGGGGCCATCGCGCGCCGTGCGAGCGCGAAGGTCGCCGTGGAATAGAGCTCGACCGAGGGGCCCACCGGATCGGTGAGGTCCATCGAGACCAGGTCGTAGCGCACCTCGGTCGTGCGCAGGTACTCCAGGCCGTCGCCCACCGTCACCTTCAGGCGCGGATCGTCGAACGCCCCGCGATGCACGCTTCCGAATTGCTGCTTCGCGACCTCGATCACCACCGGATCGAGCTCCGCCATGTGGACCCCGTCGAGCGTGCGGTGCTTGAGCAGCTCCTCCGAGGAGCCGCCGTCGCCGCCGCCGATCACCAGCGCGCGCCGCGGGCCCGGATGCGCGACGGCCGCCGGATGCACGAGGTTCTCATGGTAGAAGAACTCGTCGCGCTCGGAGGTCATGTTGAAGCCGTCGAGCCGGAAGATGCGGCCCAGCTCGGGCGTCTCGTAGACCTCGAGGAGCTGGAACGGCGTGCGCCGGCGCTCGAGCAGCGTGCCTTCGAAATAGACGCCGCTCGCGTCGTTCAGCCGCTCCAGGATCTTCTCGGACACCAGCCTTCGCGCGCGTCAGGCGACGCGCTTGCGCATCGGCAGGTCCTTGCCGCGCATCACGCGCTCGACCAGCACGTCGCCGGGCTTGAGCGCCTTCGCGAGCGTCTTGTAGACGGCCTCGGCCTTGGCGGTGTTGTCGGACGTGTAGTTGCAGACGTACACATCGAGCGTCGCCCCGTCCCGTTCGGGCCAGGTGTGGATCGCCAGGTGCGATTCCGCGAGGACGACCGCGCCCGTGGCACCGCCCTGCTGGGTGCCGTCCGCGCCGTCGAATTGGTAGAAATGGTCCCCGAGGACCGTGAGCCCGGCGTCCTTGCACGTCGCTACGCAGAGCTCGCGCAGCTTTTCGGACGAGGCCAGCAGCTCGCCCTTCTGGCAATTGTAGAGATCCGCAATGATGTGCAGCCCCTTCACTCCGATACCCCCTTCCAAGCAAAGTCCGCAGTGAGGGACAGCGCTACGCGACCCCGGGCGACCCGCTGCGCGGCGGGGCGCCCTTAGACCCAGGGCGGCGGGCGAAATCCTTCTTGCAGAGGTTTACCCAAGCGAAAAATATCGCGGTGAAAAGTGCGCAAGTATAATCGCATAAATCTTGCTGCGTGAAGCGTTTTTCAAGGCTTCCACGCGTTTTTGCCGCCCCCGCTCACGAAGATCCTTCCATGCCCGATACATCCGCACACTCCGCCGCCGCCGCGCGCGCGACCGAAATCCACGCCTCCCACGCCGACGTCGTGAACGCCATCCGCGCGCTCGCGATGGACGCCGTGCAGAAGGCGAACTCGGGACATCCCGGCATGCCGATGGGCATGGCCGAGATCGCCGAGGTGGTATGGCGGCGCTTCCTGCGCCACAACCCGGCGAATCCCGCATGGCCGGACCGCGACCGCTTCGTGCTCTCGAACGGCCACGGCTCGATGCTGCACTACGCCCTGCTGCACCTCACGGGCTACGAGCTGCCCATGCAGGAGATCCGCAATTTCCGCCAGCTCCACTCGAAGACGCCGGGCCATCCGGAAGTGGGCATCACGCCCGGCGTCGAGACCACCACCGGCCCGCTCGGCCAGGGGCTCGCCAACGCGGTCGGCTTCGCGCTCGCCGAGAAGCTCCTCGCCGCGGAATTCAACCGGCCCGGCCACGCGATCGTCGACCACCACACCTACGTCTTCGCGGGCGACGGCTGCCTGATGGAGGGCATTTCCCACGAGGCCTGCTCGCTCGCGGGCGTGCTCGGCCTGGGCAAGCTGATCGTGCTCTACGACGACAACGGCATCTCGATTGACGGCAAAGTCGAGGGCTGGTTCCGCGACGACACGCCGAAGCGTTTCGAGGCGTACGGCTGGCACGTCGTCGCGAACGTCGACGGGCACGATCCGCAGGCGGTCGCCGCCGCGGTCGAGAAGGCGCGCGCGCAGACAGCGCGCCCGAGCCTCGTGTGCTGCAGGACCGTGATCGGCAAGGGCGCGCCCACGCGCGCGGGCAGCGCCAAGGCGCACGGCGAGGCGCTCGGCGAGGCGGAGATCGCCGCGACGCGCAAGGCGATCGGCTGGAACCATGCGCCGTTCGAGATCCCGCGGCCCGTGTACCAGGCGTGGGATGCGCGCGAAGCCGGACGCACGCGCGAGGCGGACTGGAATCGCCGCTTCGACGCGTACGCCGCCGCGCATCCGGACCTCGCGCGCGAATTCCGCCGCCGCATCGCCGGGGAGCTGCCGCAGGGCTGGAGCGCCGCGGTGCAAGCGATGCTCGCGAGCGCCGTGGCGAACGCGCAGACGGTCGCGACGCGCAAGGCCTCGCAGCTCGCGCTCGAGTCCCTGGGCCCGCTGCTGCCCGAGCTCGTCGGCGGCTCGGCGGACCTCACCGGCTCGAACCTCACGATGTGGAGCGGCTCCGAGCCGGTGAGCGCGAACCGGGCCGGCAACTACGTCTACTTCGGCGTGCGCGAGTTCGGCATGGCGGCGATCGGCAACGGCCTCGCGCTCCACGGCGGCTTCCTCCCGTATTCCGGAACCTTCCTCACCTTCTCCGACTACTCGCGCAACGCCCTGCGCATGGCGGCGCTGATGAAGGCGCGCAACATCTTCATCTTCACGCACGACTCGATCGGCCTGGGCGAGGACGGACCGACGCACCAGGCGGTCGAGCACGTCGCGAGCCTGCGCCTCATTCCGGGCATGGACGTGTGGCGCCCGTGCGACACGGTGGAGACCGCGCTCGCCTGGGCGATGGCGATCGAGCGGCGCGACGGGCCCAGCGCGCTCGCGCTCTCGCGCCAGAACGTGCCGTTCGTGGAGCGCACGGAGGCGGCGTTGCAGGCGATCCGTCGCGGTGGCTACGTCCTCTCCGAGGCGCGCGACGCGCAGGCCGCCATCCTCGCGACGGGCTCGGAAGTCTCGATCGCGCTCGCGGCGCAGGAATCGCTCGCCGCCGAGGGCATTCGGGTACGCGTGGTATCGATGCCGTGTACCAGCCTCTTCGACCGGCAGGACGAGGCGTGGCGCCGCTCGGTGCTGCCGCCCGGCATGCCGCGCGTGTCCGTCGAAGCGGGCGTCACCGACGGCTGGCGCAAGTACATCGGCCTCGAGGGCGAGGCGGTCGGCGTGGATCGCTTCGGCGAGTCGGCGCCCGCGGCCGCGGTGTACCAGCTCCTCGGCGTGGACGCGGCGCACGTCGTCGCCGCCGTGCGCAAGGTTGTCGGACGCTGAGCCGGGCACCGCGGGCGGCGTGGCCGCGCCGCGGATCGCCGTGCGCGAGGCGGGCATCGCCGACGCCGCGTCGATCGCCCACGTGCATCGCGAGAGCTGGCGCACCACCTACGCCGGCATCCTGCCGCTCGCGGTGATCGCCCAGGAAGCGGGGCGCAAGAGCGAGCGCGCCTGGCGCCGGCGGCTCTCGGCGCGCGTGCCCGAGGCGGCGCACTTCCTCGCCGAAGCCGACGGCGGCGTGGTCGGCTTCGTCTCCTGCGGGCCGGCGCGCCACCGCCTCGAGGGCCTCGAATCGGAGATCTACGCGCTCTACGTGCTGCAGGACTGGCAACGCCGCGGCGTGGGCCGCGCGCTCGTGCGCGCGTGCGCGGCCCACTTCGTGCGCCATGGCCGATTCGGCTTCTACCTGTGGGTGCTCAAGGCGAACCGCGCGCGCCTTTTCTACGAGCGCCTGGGCGGCGTCGAAATCGCCGAGAAGCGCGAGCGGCTCGGATTGCACTCGTTCGCGGAACTCGCCTATGGCTGGCACGATCCGTCCCCTCTGATCGGCGGGTGAGCGCGCGCGGGGCGCGCCGGGGCCATGCGCTAAAATGAACGTTTCCCCGCGTCATTCCTCCCCGGAGCGAATTTCCATGACCGTCCGCGTCGCCATCAACGGTTACGGCCGTATCGGCCGCAACATCCTCCGCGCGCACTACGAGAGCGGCAAGTCGCACGACCTCGCGATCGTCGCGATCAACGACCTCGGGCCGCCCGAGACCAACGCGCACCTCACCCGCTACGACACCGCGCACGGCAAGTTCCCGGGCAAGGTCGAGGTGAAGGGCGACACCATGGTGGTGAACGGCGACGCGATCAAGGTGGTCGCGCAGCGCGATCCGTCGCAGCTGCCGTGGAAGGACCTCGGCGTGGACATCGTGATGGAGTGCACCGGCTTCTTCACGTCCAAGGAGAAGGCGTCGGCCCACCTCAAGGGCGGCGCGAAAAAGGTGATCATCTCCGCCCCCGGCGGCAAGGACGTGGACGCGACCATCGTCCACGGCGTGAACGACGGCGTACTGAGGTCCTCGATGACGGTGATCTCCAACGCCTCGTGCACCACGAACTGCCTCGCGCCGCTGGTGAAGCCGCTGCACGAGAAGATCGGCCTCGTGAACGGCCTCATGACCACGATCCACTCGTTCACCAACGACCAGGTGCTCACCGACGTCTACCACGAGGACCTGCGCCGCGCCCGCGCCGCCGGGATGAACATGATCCCGACCAAGACCGGCGCCGCCGCCGCCGTGGGGCTGGTGATGCCGGAGCTCAACGGCAGGCTCGACGGCTACGCGATCCGCGTACCCACCATCAACGTCTCCATCGTCGACCTCTCGTTCATCGCGGCGCGCGACACGACGGTGGACGAGGTGAACGCGGTCATGAAGAAAGCGTCGGAGGAAGGCCCGCTCAAGGGCATCCTCGGCTACAACAAGGAGCCGCTCGTCTCGTCCGACTTCAACCACGACCCGCGCTCCTCGATCTTCGAGGCGACGCTCACCAAGGTCTCGGGCCGGCTGGTGAAGGCGTCGAGCTGGTACGACAACGAGTGGGGCTTCTCGAACCGGATGCTGGACGTCGCGGTCGCATGGATGGCGGCAAAGTAGCCGATGGATTCCCGCTCCCGACGAATGCACGCGGAGGCAGGCTCGGCGGGAATGACGATCGTCTTGGGCAAGCCATGAAGATCCTGAAGATGTCCGACCTCGACCTCGCCGGCAAGCGCGTGTTCATTCGCGCGGACCTGAACGTGCCGCAGGACGCTTCGGGCGCGATCACCGACGACACGCGCATCCGCGCCTCGGTCCCCGGCATCCGCCTCGCGCTCGACCAGGGCGCCGCGGTGATGGTCACCTCGCACCTCGGGCGCCCGAAGGAAGGCGAGTTCTCGCCCGCCGATTCGCTCGCACCGGTCGCCACGCGCCTGGGCGAGCTCCTCGGCCGCGAGGTGCCCCTGGTGCGCGACTGGGTGGACGGCGTCGGCGTGAAGCCCGGCCAGGTGGTGCTGCTCGAGAACTGCCGCTTCAACATGGGCGAGAAGAAGGACGACGACGGCCTCTCGAGGAAAATGGCGGCGCTCTGCGACGTCTACGTGAACGACGCGTTCGGCACGGCGCACCGCGCGGAAGCGACCACGCACGGCATCGCGAGGTACGCGCCGGTCGCCTGCGCGGGCCCGCTCCTCGCGGCGGAGCTCGAGGCGCTCGGCCGCGCGCTCGCCAACCCGAAGCGTCCGCTCGCCGCGATCGTGGCCGGCTCCAAGGTCTCGACCAAGCTCACCATCCTCGAGTCGCTCGCCGCGCGCGTGGACCAGCTCATCGTGGGCGGCGGGATCGCCAACACGTTCCTGCTCGCCGAGGGGCTTCCGATCGGCAAATCGCTCGCCGAGCCGGATCTCGCCGGCCAGGCGAAGCAGATCCTCGCGACGATGCGCAAGCGCGGCGCCGCCGTCCCGATTCCCGAGGACGTGGTGTGCGGCAAGGAATTCAAGGCCGACACGCCGGCGAGCGTGAAATCGGCGAGGGACGTGGCGCCCGACGACATGATCCTCGACATCGGGCCCGCGACCGCGAAGCATTACGCCGGCATCCTCGCGCGCGCCGGCACCATCGTCTGGAACGGGCCGGTCGGCGTGTTCGAGTTCGACGCGTTCGGCAAGGGCACCGAGGCGCTCGCGCGGGCGATCGCCGCTTCCAGCGCATTCTCGATCGCGGGCGGCGGCGACACCCTCGCCGCGATCGCGAAGTACGGCGTCACCGACCGCATCGGCTACATCTCCACCGGCGGCGGCGCATTCCTCGAGTTCCTCGAGGGCAAGACCCTGCCCGCCGTCGAGGCGCTCGAAAGCCGCGCCGCGAGCGGCGCCACGGTACGATGAGCCAGCGCAGCACCAAGATCGTCGCGACCCTCGGCCCGTCGTCGAGCGAGGCGACGGTGCTCGAGAAGATGTTCGCCGCGGGCGTGGACGTCGTGCGCCTCAACTTCTCGCACGGCACCGCGCAGGACCACATGAAGCGCGCCGAGCTCGTGCGCGACACCTGCCGCAAGGTCGGGCGTACCGTCGGCATCATGGCGGACCTGCAGGGACCGAAGATCCGCGTCGGCAAGTTCCGCGAAGGGCGCGTCACGCTCAAGCCCGGCGACCCGTTCGTGCTCGACGCCGCGATGGAGCTCGGCGACGGCTCCGGGGTGGGGCTCGACTACAAGGAGCTGCCGCGCGACGTGCGCGCGGGCGACGTGCTGCTGCTCGACGACGGCAAGATCGTGCTCGACGTGACTGGCGTGGAGGGCTCGCGTATCCATACCGTGACCCGGCACGGCGGCACGCTCTCGAACAACAAGGGCATCAACCGCCAGGGCGGCGGCCTCACCGCGCCGGCGCTCACGCCGAAGGACATCGACGACATCCGCACCGCCGCGCAGATGAAGGTGGACTTCGTCGCGGTGTCGTTCCCGAAGAGCGGCGCGGACATGTACATGGCGCGCGAGCTGCTGCGCGCGGCGGGCGGGCACGCGATGCTGATCGCGAAGATCGAGCGCGCGGAGGCGATCCCGGCGCTCGAGGACATCATGCACGCGTGCGACGGCATCATGGTGGCGCGCGGCGACCTCGCGGTCGAGGTGGGCGACGCGGCGGTGCCGGCGCTGCAGAAGCGCATGATCCGGCAGGCGCGCGAGCTGAACAAGCTCACCATCACCGCGACGCAGATGATGGAGTCGATGATCTCGAGCCCGGTGCCCACGCGCGCCGAGGTCTCCGACGTCGCGAACGCGGTCCTCGACGGCACCGACGCCGTGATGCTTTCGGCCGAATCGGCCTCGGGCCAATACCCGGTGGAGACGATCGCGGCGATGAACCGCATCTGCATCGAGGCCGAGAAATCGCAGCTGGTGACGCTCGAGTCGGAATTCCTGAACCGCGTCTTCACCCGCGTCGACCAGTCGATCGCCATGGCGGCGCTCTTCACCGCGTACCACCTCAAGGTGAAGGCGATCGCCTCGCTCACCGAGTCGGGCTCGACCGCGCTCTGGATGTCGCGCCTGAACTGCGGCGTGCCGATCTACGCCCTCACCGCGCAGACCGATACCCGCTATCGCTGCACGCTCTTCCGCGACTGCTACCCGCTGATGGTGAAGTACGTCGGCCACGACCGCGACGAGCTCCTCGCCGAGGCGGAGACGGTGCTGGTCGCGAACGGAGTGGTCGTGCCCGGCGACCTCATCGTGCTCACCATCGGCGAGCCGATCGGCAAATCCGGCGGAACCAACACAATGAAGATCGTAAAAGTCGGGGAGCACCGGGGTTCGGCCTGACCCCACGCACATCCAAGGAGAGCATCGATGGACACCAAGCTGATGACCGAAACCGCCCGCGCCATGGTGGCGCCGGGCAAGGGCCTGCTCGCCGCCGACGAAAGCGCGGGCACCTGCAAGAAGCGCTTCGACTCCGTGAACGTCGAGAGCACCGAGGAGAACCGCCGCGCCTACCGCGACATGCTCTTCACGACGCCGGGGCTTTCCGAATACGTGAGCGGCGTGATCCTCTTCGACGAGACGATCCGCCAGAAGACGAAGGATGGCGTGGGCTTCGCCGAGTACCTCAGGAAGAACGGCATCCTCCCGGGCATCAAGGTGGACGCCGGCGCGCACGACATGGCGCTCCACCCCGGCGAGAAGGTGACCGAGGGCCTCGACGGGCTCGCGAAGCGCATGCAGGAATACTTCTCGATGGGCGCGCGCTTCGCGAAATGGCGCGCGGTGATCACGATCGGCGAGGCCATCCCGTCGATGGCGTGCATCCGGGCCAACGCGCACGCGCTCACGCGCTACGCCGCGATCTGCCAGGAGGCTTCGATCGTGCCGATCGTGGAGCCCGAGGTGCTGCTCGACGGCGATCACACGGCCGAGCGCAGCGAGTCCGTGCACGAGGACACGCTCGCGACCCTCTTCCACGAGCTCGAGCGCTACGGCGTGTCGCTCGAGCACGTGATCCTCAAGGCGAGCATGGTGGTCTCGGGCAAGGAGAACGCGCGCCAGGCGCCGGTGCCGGAGGTCGCGGAGCGGACGCTGCGCGTCCTCAAGCGCACCGTTCCCGCGGCGCTTCCCGGCGTCGTCTTCCTCTCGGGCGGCCAGGCGGACGAGAACGCCACCGCGCACCTCGACGCGATGAACCGTGTCGGCGGCGCGCCCTGGCCGCTCACGTTCAGCTACAGCCGCGCCCTGCAGGCGGTGGCGTTGAACGCCTGGCGCGGCAACGCGGCGAACGTGGCCGCGGCGCAGAAGGCGTTCCACCATCGCGCGAAGATGAACAGCCTCGCCGCGAAGGGCCAGTGGTCGAAGAGCCTGGAGAAGGAAGCGGTGGCGGCGTGAAACCGCTGTACGAGACGTCGATCGCGAGCCTTCCCCGCCTCGGGCGCGGGAAGGTGCGCGACATCTACGCGGTGGACGAGGACAAGCTCCTCATCGTCACCACCGATCGCCTGTCCGCCTACGATGTGATCCTCCCCACCCCGGTGCCGGAGAAGGGACGCGTGCTCACGGCGCTCTCGAACTTCTGGTTCGCGAAGCTCGCCTCGATCGTCCCGAACCACCTCACCGGCATCGATCCGGAGAGCGTCGTCGCACCCGGCGAGCGCGAGCAGGTGCGCGCACGCGGCACCGTGGTGAAGCGCATGCAGCCGCTGCCGATCGAAGCGGTGGTGCGCGGCTACCTGGAAGGTTCGGGGTGGGCCGAGTACAGCACGAGCGGGAGCGTGTGCGGCATCCGCTTGCCGCCGGGCCTGCAACGCGCGTCGCGCCTGCCCGAGCCGATCTTCACGCCCGCGACCAAGGCGGAAGCGGGCCACCACGACGAGAACATCTCCTTCGATCGCATGGCGCAGGTCGTGGGCGCGCAGCGCGCCGCGGAGGTACGCGAGACCGCGATCCGCCTCTACCAGGCGGCCGCCGCCTACGCGCTCGAGCGCGGCATCATCATCGCCGACACCAAGTTCGAGTTCGGCCTCGACCGCGAGGAGCGCCTGCACCTCATCGACGAGGCGCTCACGCCGGACTCCTCGCGCTTCTGGCCGCTCGACACCTGGCGCGTGGGCGCGAGCCCGGAGAGCTTCGACAAGCAGTACGTGCGCAACTGGCTCGATTCGATCGGCTTCGCGAGGCGGCCGCCCGCGCCCGAAATGCCGCCGGAGGTCGCGCGCAAGACCTCCGACAAGTACCAGGAAGCGCTACGCCGCCTGATGGGCTGACCGGAGCGCGCGCCGGAACCGCGCCGGCGCCGCAGTTGTCTGCAAGGGATAGGCCGCAACCCGCACGGCCGAGGATTCGCCCTTGGACCGGAGTCCCCTCGATCCCGGCGAAACCGGCTCGCCGCTGCGCATCGCCGTCGTCTCGCCGCTGCACGAAAGCGTTCCCCCGCGTCTTTATGGCGGGACCGAGCGCGTCGTCTCCTACCTCACGGAAGAGCTGGTGCGCCTCGGCCACGATGTCACGCTCTTCGCGACCGGCGACTCCCGGACCCATGCGAAGCTGCAGGCGATGGCCCCGCGCGGGCTGCGCCTCGATCCTGACTGCCGCGACCCGCTCGCCCACCACGTGGCGATGGTGCACGACGTCGTGGAGCTCGCCGACGAGTTCGACGTGGTGCATTTCCACATCGACTACGTGCATTTCCCCTCCGCGCGCCACGCGAACCTGCCGAGCCTCACGACGCTCCACGGGCGCCTCGACATCCCCGACCTCGTCCCGGTGTTCCGCCGCTATCCCGACATGCGGCTCGTGTCGATCTCCGACGCGCAGCGCAAGCCCCTGCCGTGGGCCTCGTGGATCGGCACGGTCCATCACGGCCTTCCGCGGCAACTGCTCGCGCCCGGAGCCGGCGGCGGCGGCTACCTCGCGTTCCTCGGGCGCGTGTCGCCGGAGAAGCGCCTCGACCGCGCGATCCGCATCGCGCAGCGCGTCGGCCTGCCGCTGCGCATCGCGGCGAAGATCGAGAAGATCGACCTCGCGTATTACGAGTCGGTGGTGAAGCCGATGCTGGCGCTGCCCGGCGTGGAGTTCGTGGGCGAGATCGGCGAGCGCGACAAGGCGGCCTTCCTCGGCAACGCCGCGGCGCTCCTCTTCCCCATCGACTGGCCGGAGCCTTTCGGCCTGGTGATGATCGAGTCGCTCGCGTGCGCGACGCCGGTGCTCGCCTTCGACCGCGGCTCGGTGCGGGAGGTGATCGAGCCCGGCACCGGCGGCTGGATCGTCGCGAGCGAGGACGAGGCGGTCGCCGCACTCGCGCGCCTCGGCGACATCGACCGCGCGGCATGCCGGCGCAGCTTCGAGGAGCGCTTCACCTCGGAGCGGATGGCGCGCGACTACCTGCGCCTCTACGCCCGGGTGGCGCACCTGCCGCGGCGCTCCCCATCGGTGCGCCGCGCCGCCGCATGAAGGACATCACGCCGCTCGAGGAAGCGATCCGCGTCGGCGATCGCTGGTACGTGCTCGCCACCTCCTCGCGCGAGGGCGACCCGATCCGGGTCCTCAAGTACGGCGAGAGCTTCGCGCTCTTCGACCGCTTCGGCGACATGCCGCGCGCGGGCAGCGGCGAGCACGGCCTCTACCACGAGGGCACGCGCTTCCTCTCGCGCTACGAGCTGCGCCTGAACGGCAAGCGCCCGATCCTGCTGCACTCGAGCGTGCGCCGCGACAACAGCGTCCTCTCGGTCGACGGCACCAACCCGGACCTGCACGAGGACGGACGGCTCGCGACGGTGAAGGGCACGCTGCACCTCGCGCGCTCGTGGGTGTTGTGGAAGGCGGGGTGCCACGAGCGCCTGCGCATCGAGAACTTCGGGCAGGCGCCGGTGCGGCTCGCGCTCACGCTCGAATTCGGCGCCGACTACGTGGACATCTTCGAGGTGCGCGGCTACGAGCGCGCGCGGCGCGGCGAGGCGCTCGCCGTCGACGCGGGCGAGGCGCGCGCGATCCTTGGCTATCGAGGCCTCGACGGCATCGTGCGGCGTACGGCGATCGAGTTCTCCAGCCCTCCGTCGTCGATCGCGGCGGACCGCGCGCAGTTCGCGATCGAGCTCGCGCCCGGCGCGCGCTTCGAGCTCGAGGCGCGCATCGATTGCGATCCACGCGGCGTCTCGGCGCGCATCGGCTACGACGAGGCCGCGAAGCGCGTCGAGGAGGCGATGAGCGAGGCGGCGAACGACGCCCACGCCGAATCGCCCAGCGCGCCGTTCAACCACTGGATCGAGCGCTCCTCCGCGGACCTCACCATGCTCACCGCGGGCAACCCCGAGGGCCGCTATCCCTACGCCGGCGTGCCGTGGTACAGCGTTCCGTTCGGGCGCGACGGGATCCTCACCGCGCTGCAATACCTGTGGCCGCAGCCGGCGATGGCGCGCGCGGTGCTGCGCTTCCTCGCCGCGACGCAGGCGACCGAGGAGCGCGCCGAGCAGGACGCGGAGCCCGGCAAGATCGTGCACGAGATGCGCAAGGGCGAGCTCGCGAACCTGGGCGAGATTCCGTTCGGCCGCTACTACGGCACCGTCGACGCGACGCCGCTCTTCGTCGTGCTCGCGGGCGAGTACCACCAGCGCACCGCCGATCGCGAGACCCTCGAAGCGATCTGGCCGAACGTCCTGCGCGCCCTCGAATGGATGGATCGCTACGGCGACCTGGACGGCGACGGGTTCATCGAGTATCGGCGGCGCAGCGAGCGCGGCCTGGTGAACCAGGGATGGAAGGATTCCGAGGATTCCATCATGCACGCCGACGGCCGGCTCGCGGAGGGCCCGATCGCGCTCTGCGAGGTGCAGGGCTACGCCTATCTCGCGCGCGTGCACGCGGCACGCCTCGCGCGCACGCTGGGCGAGAACGAACGCGCGCGCGCGCTGGAGCGGCAGGCGCTCGAGCTGCAGGCGCGCTTCGAGGCGGCCTTCTGGTGCGAGGACATCGGCACCTATGCGCTCGCCCTGGACGGCCACAAGCGCCCGTGCCGCGTGCGCGCTTCCAATGCCGGCCACGTGCTGTGGAGCGGCATCGCGCATGCCGACCGGGCGCTGCGCGTCGGCGAGACGCTGCTCGCGCCCGATTCGTTCTCCGGATGGGGCGTACGCACGCTCGCGCGCGGCGAGGCGCGCTACAACCCGATGTCCTACCACAACGGCTCGGTCTGGCCGCACGACAACGCCATCGCGGCGATGGGCCTCGCACGCTACGGCATGAAGGACAAGAGCGTCGCGATCGCCACGGCGCTGTACGAAGCGAGCCTCTTCATGGACCTGCACCGGCTGCCGGAGCTCTACTGCGGCTTCGAACGCGAGCACCACGGCGAGGGGCCGACGTTGTATCCGGTCGCGTGCTCGCCACAGGCGTGGGCGTCGGCGAGCGCCTTCTACGTGGCGAAGGCCTGCCTCGGCCTCTCCTTCCGGCCGGAGGAGCCGCGCATGCGCTTCCTGCACCCGATGCTGCCCGGGTTCCTCGAGCGCGTGCGGCTGGTGAACGTCCGCGTGGGCGAGGCCGTGGTCGACGTGCAGTTCGAGCGCCACGGCGAGGAGGTCGGCGTGAGCGTGCTGCGCAAGCAGGGCGACCTCGAGGTCTCGGTGGTGCTGTGAGCGGCACGCGGCGCGGCGCGCCGTGAGAAACTAGCGCCATGGCCGCCCGCCTCGATCCGCGCTCGCTCACGCGCGAGCTGCTCGCCTTCAACACCATCAATCCGCCCGGGATGGAGCGAGCGTGCGCGCGCCGCATCGGCGCGATGCTGGAAGCGGCGGGCTTCCGCGTGGCCTACCACGAATTCGCCGAGTCGCGCACCAGCCTCGTCGCGCACATCGGCCTCGCGGAGGGCAAGGCACCCCTCTGCTTCACCGGCCACATCGACATCGTGCCGCTGGGAGGCGCGCGCTGGACGCGCGACCCGTTCGCCGGAGAGACCGACGGCGACCGCCTCTACGGCCGCGGCTCGACCGACATGAAGAGCGGCATCGCGGCCTTCGTCGTCGCCGCGCTCGAGCTCGCCGCGGATCTCGCGCGCGGGCCGGGGCTCCTCCTCGTCATCACCGCGGGCGAGGAGATCGGCTGCGAAGGCGCGAAGTACCTCGCCGACCACCGCCTCCTCGGGCGCGCCGGCGCGATCGTGGTCGCCGAGCCCACCGCGAACTACCCGTACATCGGCCACAAGGGCCTCGCCTGGTTCGAGGTGGAGACGACCGGCGTCACCGCGCACGGATCGATGCCGGAGCTGGGCGACAACGCCATCGTGAAGATGGCGCGCGTGATCGACGACCTCGGCGCATTCCGTTTTCCGGTGCCATCGCACGAGGTGATGGGGCGCCCGACCTTGAGCGTCGGAACCATCCACGGCGGCCTCAACACCAACTCGGTGCCCGACCGCGCCGCGATCACCGTCGACACGCGCACCGTGCCCGGGATCGACCATGCGGGACTGTGCGAGTCGCTGCAGTCCCTCCTCGCCCCGCGCGGCGCGCGCGTGCGCCGCATCGTGGATACCGCCTCGCTCTATACCGAGCCCGCGGACGAGTGGGTGCAGCAGGTCTACGAGGCGTGCACGCCGTATCTCGAGTCGCGTCCGACGCCGAAGACGATCACGTTCTCCACCGACGGCGCGGACCTGAAACGCGGCTTCGGCGGCGCGCTGCCCGCGGTGATCCTCGGCCCCGGGGAGCCCAGCCTCGCGCACCAGACCGACGAGTGGTGCTCGATGCGGCGCATCGAGCAATCCGTCGAGCTCTTCCGCACGCTGATGCGGCGCTGGAACGGCGCCTAGGTCGACACCGCGACCGCGGCGAGCCCGGGCATCGCGAAGCCCGGCGCTAGCCGCCGAGGATCTCGAGGATGAAGCGCCACTCCTGCGGCGTCACCGGCGTGATGGACAGGCGATTGCCGCGGCGCAGGACCACCATGTCCTGCAGCTCGCGGTAGCCGCGCATCTCCTGGAGCGGCATCACGCGCGTCTTCTTCACGAGCTCCACGTCCACCAGCATCCAGCGCGGCGCCTCGCGCTTCGACTTGGCGTCGAAATAGGGACTCTTGCGGTCGAACTGCGACGCGTCGGGATAAGGCGCGCTCGCGACGCGCGCGATGCCCGCGATGCCGGGCACCTCGCAGCTCGAATGGTAGAAGAGCACGCCGTCGCCGATCCGCATCGCGTCGCGCATGAAGTTGCGCGCCTGGTAGTTGCGCACGCCGAACCAGGCCGTGCGCTTCTTCGGGGCGCGGACGAGGTCGTCGATGGAGAACTCGTCCGGCTCGGATTTCATGAGCCAGTAGGCCATCAGGACCGGGGACCGAGCACGTTTTTCGGAGGAGGGAGCCGGGATCGACGGGGCGGGAAAAACGCGGCCTGTGCCCGGCATTGGATGCCCTGCGGTGTTCGCCCGGGCCGCACTCTCGAACCCAAGGGTTCAAGGCGGGCACCTGCCGAGCGCCGCAGGTACGTCCGACGTGGGACGCGCACAAAAGCGCTCTTGGCTGGCGTCCTGGCTAACAAGCTTATCGGTTCAAAGGATGTAAGCCCGGACGAACACCGCAGGAAACCCGGCCTCTCCATGCAACGGCCTCGCGGCCGCCTCAGAAGAGATTTTCCTGGTCGGCGGCGAGCGCCGAATCCACGGTTTCCTGCATCGCTTCGATTCTACCGCGGAATGCGCCCGCGTCGAGCCCGTGCGCATTCGGACGGTTGGACAGGAGCTCGTGCGCGATGTTCAGGGCCGCCATGATCGCGATGCGTTCGTTGCCCACGACCTTGCCGGTGTCGCGCACCTCGCGCAGCTTGCGGTTGAGGTAGTCGACCGAGGCGAGCAGCTGCTTCTCCTCGCCCTCGGGGCATGCGACGCGGAACTCGCGCCCGAGCAGGCTGATCGTAAGCGCGCCCTTCTCGCGCGGCTTCGTCTCGCTCATGTCTCGGTCTCGGGAATCTGCTTGAGCAGGGCCTCGATGCGGGTGCGCGCGGCCGCGAGCTTCTCGGCGAGGCGCGAATTGTCGTCCGTGCGCGCGGCCAATTGCTGCCGCAGCTCGCGGTTCTCCGCGCGCAAGGCATTGAGGCGCTGGACCAATTGTCCCAGCTTCTCCTCGAGGCCGGCCAGTTCCGAGTCCATCTCCGCACGGTATTGGAAAAGCCGAGACGCGTCAATCAGTAACGGCGCATTTTGAAAGTCGTTTCGAGCGACAGCTTGTGGCTGGGCGTATGATGCGCGGGCGAACGGATGCATGGGAAGCCGGTGGAAAGCCGGCGCTGCCCCCGCAACGGTATGCGAGGCGCGGGATCGCCAGGGAAGCCACTGCGGCATATAGCCGTGGGAAGGCGGCGATCCGATGCCCGCGAGCCCGGAGACCGATCCGTCGCGGTGGAAACACCCCTAGAACACGACTGCGGCTTGCGGGGACGCTCGCCGCCCGATCGAAGGACCTTCCTCCACATGAAAGCGATCCGTCTCGCGGGGCTCCTCGGCCTCGCCGCGCTGGGCGCGCAAGCCCAGGTGCCGTTGTTTCCTTCCGCGCCGCTGCCGGTCGAATCCCTCGTCGTCACCGCCACCCGCATGCTGCAGCCCGCGCCGACGCTGCGCGACACCGTCGTCATCACGCGCGCCGAGCTCGACGACATGGGCGCGCTTTCGCTGGGCGAGGTCCTGCAGCGCCGTGCCGGCGTGGAGCTTCGCGCGACCGGCGGGCCCGGCCAGCCCGAGAGCGTCTTCATCCGCGGCGCGGGACCCACGCAAACGCTCGTGCTGGTGGACGGCATGCGCGTCGGCTCGGCGACGGCGGGCACCACCGCGATCGAGGCGATCCCGCTCGACCTGATCGAGCGCATCGAGGTGGTGAAGGGCCCGCTCTCGAGCCTGTACGGCTCCGAAGCGGCCGGCGGCGTGATCCAGATCTTCACGCGCGGCGGCAACGTGCCGCATCTCTTCGCCTCGGCGGGCTACGGCACGGACCAGGACCGGCGCGCCTCCGCGGGCCTCGACACGACCGACGGCACCAATACGCTCTCGCTCGCCGCGGGCGCGCGCAAGGTCGACGCGCCGAGCGCGACGAACCCGCGCTCGCCGAGCTTCTTTCCCGATCGCGATCCGCACGAGAACGCCTTCGCGACGCTGCGCGCGTCGCATCGCATGTGGACCGGCGAGACGCTCGCGCTCGAGGCGTTCGGCTCGCGCTCGAGGACCGATTTCGACGCCGGTCCCGCGCCCGACGGCAGCAATCCGAACGACCGCAGCGAGCAGACCGTCGCGGGCGTGCGGCTCACGTCCTCCACCAAGTTCGCGCAGTGGTGGGCGAGCCGCCTGGTCCTCGCGGAGGGCGTCGACCGGCTGGTCTTCACCGGGCAGTTCCCCTCGCGCGTCGAGACCCGCACCGACCAGGCTTCGTGGATCAACGAGATGCCGCTCAACGGCGGGACGCTCCTCCTCGGAGCCGAGACCGTGCGCGAGAAGGTGGACCCGAGCGCGACCTCGGATCCGGTCAACGGCTTCACGCGCGACCACCGCGACACCAATTCCGCGTTCGCGGAGATCACGCGCAGCTACGCCGGCCAGCGCGTGGAGGCGAGCATCCGCCGCGACCAGGAGGAGCAGTTCGGCGACCGCAACACGGGAAGCCTCAGCTATGGCGTCGACTGGCCGTCGTTCGCGCGGCTCTCGGTCACGTGGGCGAAGGGCTTCCGCGCGCCGACGTTCAACGACCTCTACAGCCCCGCGTTTCCCGGCTTCTTCGTGCCCAACCCGAACCTGAAGCCCGAGAGGAGCGACAGCACCGAGGTCACGCTCGCGAGCCTTGCCACCGCACCCGTGCAGTGGAAGCTCACCGCCTTCGACAACCGCCTCGACGACCTCATCGTCTTCAGCCCGTCGGCCCAGACCGTGCTCAACGTGGCGCGCGCGCGCATCCGCGGCGTCGAGGCCACCGTGGACGCCTCGTGGATCGGCCTGCGCTGGCACGGCGCCTTCACCGCGCAGCGGCCCCACGACGAGGACACCGGGGATCGCCTGCAGGGACGCGCGGAACGCTTCGGCACGCTCGAGGCGAGCCGCGCCTTCGGAGCCGCATGGAACGCGGCGCTCTCGGTCTTCGCGAGCGGCGATCGCTTCGATTCGCTCGACCAGTCGCCCGAGTCGCGCCTGCCCGGCTATGCCATTCTCGATGCGCGCGTGCGCTACGCGATCAACAAGCAGTGGACCGCCGAGCTCACCGCGACCAACCTGCTCGACAAGCGCTACGAGAGCGCGGTCGGCTTCGATGCGCCGCGGCGCGGAGTCTTCCTCGACGTGCGCTTCGACGCGTTCTGAGGCCGCGGCAGGCATAATGGAAGGTCTCCTGCGCCACCCCGCAACGCCCATGGAAGCACGCCCGACCATCACCGAGGAGTACCGCCGCCAGCAGCAGGAGCTGCACCGCAACCCGCACTACGGCGTCGCCTCGATCGGCTACGCGCCGATCGTGAAGCAGCTCGTCGAGCAGTTCGGCGCGCGCTCGATCTCCGACTACGGCGCCGGCAAGTGCAACCTGAAGCGCAAGCTCGACGAGCTGGGCGTGAAGGGCGTCGAGTATTTTCCGTACGATCCGGCGTTCCCGGAGTACGGGCCGCCCTCTCCCGCCGATCTCGTGTGCTGCATCGACGTGCTCGAGCACATCGAGCCCGACTACCTCGACAACGTGCTGGGCGAGCTGCGCGGGATCCTGCGCAAGTACGCGTTCCTCACCATCCACACCGGCGCCGCCCGGAAGGTGCTCTCCGACGGCCGCAACGCGCACCTCATCCAGAAACCGCGCTCGTGGTGGCTGCCGATCCTCTCGAAGTACTTCGAGGTGATCCACCTGCAGGGATCGGCGGGCGGCTTCTGGGTGGTCGCGATGCCGAGGAGCGAGGCGCTCGACGCGCCGTCGCCCGAATCGGCCTGAGGTCGCCGGCGCTCAGCCGGGAAGCGAATCCAGCAGGTCGCGGCGCAGGCGCGTGAGCGCCGCGTTCCAGTCGCCGTCCGCCGCTTGCCGGTACGTCGGCATCCCCGCAAACCACGGCGATTCGCCTTCGACCGCGGTCCAGCGCCATTCGGGCGGCCACGGCACCAGCACGCGTGCGCCGCGCCCGGCGGCCGCGCGCAGGTGCACGTTGGTGTTGCTCACCGCCACGTAGTCGTCCAGGATCTCCGCCGCCGCGAGCGCATCCTCCAGGTTCGCGTTGAGCGATGCGCCGTCATGCACCGGAGCCCCGATCGCCTCCGCGACCGTCGCGAGCTCCCCGGGCGCGGGCTCGCGCTGCAGCGAGAGGAACGTGGCGCGCGCTCCGCGCATCGCCGCGCCGAGCGAGCCGGGCGCGAGGTGCTTCGCGAGCGCGATGCGTCCGCGGCGAGCGAGGCCCGCACGCCACGTGAGGCCCACGTACGGCGCGGGACCCAGCCGGCCGAGATAGCGCCGCAGCGCCTCGCGGCGCGCGGGATCGCCTTCGATGCGCAGTGCCTCCGGAAAGCGCGACGCATCGTCCGCCCCGAGCAGGCGCGCAAGGTCGCCGATCCACAGCACGGCGAGGCCCTCGGCCGGCACCGCCCCGGGCGCGAGGAAATGCTCGAAGAGCCCGGTGCGTTCGAGAATCGGCCGCAGCCGCGCATCGCCCCAGAACGCGAGCCGATGGCCGCGCGCGCGCAGCTGTGGGGCGAAGCGCAGGAAGAACAACGCGTCGCCCAGTCCCTGCTCGCCGTGCAGCACGATGGGCGACGAGGAGGGCGGCAATCGATCGACGTGCGGCACGATGCCGGCGGTGTGCGGGTCGCGCAGGTTCATCCGCGAGTCGGGCCGCCGATCGTGGTGCGGCCAGGCTTCGGCGAAGCGGCCCTGGGCGAGGAGCGCATACGCGAGGTTGATGCGCGCGGCGTACAGGTCGGGGCGCCTCGCGAGCGCCTGGCGCGCGGCGGCCTCCGCGCCGGCGAAATCGCCACGGGCGCGCGCGACGAGGCTCAGGTTCGCGAGCGCGTGCGGATCGCCCGGTGCGAGCGCGAGCGCGCGGCGCAGCTCCGACTCGCTCTCGTCGAGCTCGTCGAGCACGAAGAGCACCATGCCGAGCTCGCCGTGGAAGGTGCCGTTGCGCGGCTCCTGCGCGACCGCCGCGCGCAGCTCCGCGACGCCTTCGGCGAAGCGCTCGAGGTTGCACAGCGTGAGGCCGCGCAGCGCCCGCGCGCGCGCCGCCGCGGGCGCCCGCGCGAGCACGGCGTCGAAGGCCGCGAGCGCCTCGTCGAGGCGGCCGGCCTCGCGCAGGTCGATCCCGCGGCGCAGCGCGCTTTCCAGGTCGTCCATCGGAGCGATGGATTATATTCTCGGGACCTTCCCCTTCCGATCATGGTCCCCGACGCCATCGTTCCCGGATCGCTGCGCCGCGCGCTCGTCGTGAAGCTGCGCCATCACGGCGACGTCCTGCTCTCCTCGCCCGTGTTCCAGGTGCTCGCCAGGCGCGCGCCGCAGGCGGAGATCGACGCCCTCGTCTACGACGACACGCGCGACATGCTCACGGGCCATCCCGCCATCGCCCGCATCCACGGCATCGACCGCAGCTGGAAGCGCCAGGGGTGGGTCGAGCAGGCGCGCCAGGAAAGCCGGCTCCTCTCGACGCTGCGCGAGCGGCGCTACCAGCTGATCGTGCACCTCACCGACCATTGGCGCGGCGTGTGGCTCGCGCAGGCCCTGCGCCCGCGCTGGGCAGTGGCGCCGGCGCGCGACAACGCGCTGTGGCGTTGGAGCTTCACGCACCAGTACAAGCTGCCGCGCGCCACCCCGCGGCATACCGTCGAGACCAACCTCGATGCGCTGCGCCGCATCGGCCTCTATCCGGAAGAGGAGGAGAAGCGGTTGGTCATGGTGCCCGGTGACGCGGCCCAGGCACGCGTCGATTCGCTCCTCGCCGCCGCCGGGCTCGCGCCGCGCGCCTTCGTGCACGTGCACGTCACGTCGCGCTGGCTCTTCAAGACCTGGACCGAAGCGCAGAGCGCCGAGCTGCTGCGCCGGCTCGCGCGCGACGGACACGGCATCGTCGCCACCTGCGCGCCCGACGCGCGCGAGAAGGCGATCCTCGCGCGCACGCTTGCCGAGGCGGCGGTGCCCGTCGTGGACCTGTCCGGCCAGCTCACGCTGCGCGAGATGGCGGCGCTCACCGGCCGGGCGCGCCTCTTCTTCGGCGTGGATTCGGCGCCGATGCACATCGCCGCGGCCATGGGCACGCCGGTGGTGGCCCTCTTCGGCCCGAGCGGCGAGAAGGAATGGGGCCCGTGGCGCGTGAAGCATCGCGTCGTCGCGAGCGACCAATATCCATGCCGTCCGTGCGGCAACGACGGATGCGGCGGCGGCAAGGTGAGCGAGTGCCTCACGCGCATGCCGGTGGAGCGCGTGCACGCGGCGATCAACGAAGTGCTCGCCGCGCCGTGAGCGCGACCGCGCCGCGGCCCGCCGCGCTCGGCCCGCGCGTCGCCCTGGTGCGCGGCCGCTACGATCCGGCGGGTGGCGCCGAGCGCTTCGTGCAATCGGTCCTCGCCGCGCTGCGCTCGCAGGGCGCGTCGATCACCGTCATCGCGCGCGAGTGGCCGGACCACGACGGCTCGGCGGTCCTGCTGCGGCCGTTCCACGTGGGGAGCCTGTGGCGCGACTTCGCCTTCGCGCGCGCCGCGTGCGCGGAGCTCGAGCGCCGCCGCTTCGACCTCGTCCAGTCGCACGAGCGCATCGCGTGCTGCGACGTGTATCGCGCGGGCGACGGCGTGCACGCGCAGTGGCTCGAGGAGCGCGCCCGCGCGCAGCGCCCGCTCGCGCGCCTCGCCGCGCGCCTCTCGCCGCATCACCGCTACCTGCTCGGCGCCGAACGGGAACTCTTCGCCGCTGCGCGCCTGCGCGCCGTGATCTGCAACTCGGAAATGGTGCGTGGCGAGATCGCCTCGCGCTTCGGCACCGATCCGGCGAAGCTGGTGCTGATCCGCAACGCCGTCGACGTGGAGCGCTTCCACCCGGAGCTCGAGGGCGAGGTGGGCGATGCGGTGCGCCAGCAGCTCGGCATCCCGCGCGCGGCGCAGCTCCTCGTGCACGTGGGATCGGGCTTCGAGCGCAAGGGCGTGCGCTTCCTGCTCGAAGCCGTCGCGCGGGCGCGCACCCGGCCGTGGGCGATCGTCGCCGGCCGCGACAAGCACGCCGCGCGCTATGCGGCGCTCGCGCGCCGCCTCGGCATCGCCGCGCGCGTGCGCTTCGTGGGCGGCGTCTCCGACGTGCGGCCCTACCTCGCCGCGGCCGACGCGTTCGCCCTCGCCACGCTCTACGACCCGCAGCCGAATGCCGTCCTCGAGGCGATGGCGAGCGGGCTGCCGATCCTCACCACGCCCAGGTGCGGCGCCGCGGAGCTCCTGCGCGAAGGCGACAGCGGCTACATCCGCGACGCGCTCGACGTGCCCGGGCTCGCCGAGGCGATCGAGCGCCTCGAGCCCCCCGCCTGCCGGGTGCTCGGCGAGGTGGCGCGCGCGGCGGTCCTGCCCTATACGCCCGCGGCGATGGCCGAGGAGTACCTGGCGCTGTACCGGCGCCTTCTTCGCCGATAATGGCGGGATGAATCCCTCCAGGCATTCCAGCCGCGAGCTGTACCTGCGGCTCCTGCGGCACGTCTGGCCGTACCGGGCGGCGCTCGCGGGCGGCATCCTCGCCATGATCGTGGGCGGCCTCGCCGACGCGGCGGTGGTGAAGCTCACGCGCCCGCTCATCAACGAGCTCTTCGTCGAGCGCAACCGCGAGCTCGCGATCCTCCTGCCGCTCGGCATCATCGCCGTGTTCTTCGTGAGCGGGCTCGCGAGCTTCGCCTCGGGCTATTGCTCGCAGTGGGTGAGCCAGAAGGTGATCCTCGACCTGCGCCAGCAGATGTTCGCGAAGGTGCTGCGGCTGCCGCCGGCGTACTTCGACGACGTACCCACCGCGACCCTCGTCACCAAGTTCACGTTCGACGTGAACAACCTGACCGCCGCCTCGACGACGGTGCTCACCACGCTGGTGCGCGACTCGGTCACGGTCGCCGCGCTGCTCGCCGTGCTGCTCGTCTCCAACTGGAAGCTCACCATCGTCGCCTTCGTGGTGATCCCGCCCATCGCCTTCGTGGTGCGCCTCTTCAGCCGCCGCCTGAGGCAGATGAGCCGCGAGGGCCAGCGCGCCGTGGGCGGCATCGCCGAGGTGCTCGACGAGGCGATCGCGAACCAGCGCGTCGTGCGCATCTTCGGCGGGCAGGCCTACGAGGGCGAGCGCTTCCAGCGCGCCAGCCAGACGATCCGCCGCTTCGCGATGAAGCAGGCGACGGCCGCGGCGGGCACCGTTCCGGCGACGCAGCTCATCGTCGCGTGCGGCATCGCCGCGATCGTCTACTTCGCCGCGACCGAGGCCTTCGCCGGCTCGACGGACGTGGGCCAGTTCATCGAGTTCATCGGCGCGACCGGCATGCTGCTGCAGCCGTTGAAGCGCCTCACGGGTATCAACGAGCAGCTGCAGAAGGGCCTCGCGGCGTGCGAGAGCGTCTTCAGCCTGGTCGACGAGGCGCCGGAGGAGGACCGCGGCACGGTCGTGCTCGAGCGCGCCCAGGGCGCGATCCGCTTCCACGACGTCTGCCTGCGCTATCCCGGCGCCTCGCGTCCGGCGCTCGAAAACGTCTCGCTCGAGATCCACCCGGGCGAGACGGTCGCGCTGGTGGGCCCCTCGGGCAGCGGCAAGTCGAGCCTGATCCACCTGCTGCCGCGCTTCTACCATCCGGGCTCGGGCCGGGTCACGCTCGACGGCCACGACCTCGAATCGCTCAAGCTGGAGAGCCTGCGCCGCCAGATCTCGCTCGTCTCGCAGAGCGTGGTGCTCTTCAACGATACGGTAGCGGCGAACATCGCCTACGGGCGCGCCGACAAGACGGGCGAGGCGGACATCGTGAGGGCGGCCGAGGCTGCGCACGCCATGGAATTCATCCGCGCGCTGCCGCAGGGATTGCACACCGAGATCGGCGAGAACGGCGCGAAGCTCTCCGGCGGCCAGCGCCAGCGCATCGCGATCGCGCGCGCGATCCTGAAGGACGCGCCCATCCTGCTGCTCGACGAGGCCACCTCCGCGCTCGACACGGAGAGCGAGCGCGCGGTGCAGGCGGCGCTCGAAGCGCTGATGCAGGGGCGTACCACGATCGTCATCGCGCACCGCCTTTCCACCATCGAAAAGGCGGACCGCATCGTGGTGCTCTCGCAGGGCGGCATCGTCGAGGTCGGCAGCCACGGCGACCTGGTCTCGGCGGGCGGGATGTACGCGGGATTGCACCGCCTGCAGTTCGCCGGGGCATGAGCGCGGCCGCTCCCGCGGGGCTGCGCATCCTGCACACCGAGTCTTCGCTGGGCTGGGGCGGCCAGGAGATCCGGGTCCTCACCGAAGCGCGCGGCGTGGCGGCGCGCGGGCACGAAGTGGTGCTCGCGGCGCCCTCGGCCTCGCGCATCCATTCGGAGGCGCCGGCATTCGGCGTGAAGGCGATCGCGCTCCCCATCGCGCGCAAAGGGCCCGCAGGGCTCATCGCGCTGCGCCGACTCCTCGCGCGGGAGCCGTTCGACGTGATCAACTCGCACAGCTCGACCGATACGTGGCTCGCGGCGCTCGCGTGCGCGACGCTCCCGCGAGCGCCCGCGCTCGTGCGCACGCGCCATATCTCGGCGCCCGCGCCGCGCAACCGCGCGACGCGTTGGCTCTACACGAGGGCCGCGCGGCGCATCGTCACCACCGGGGAACGGCTGCGCGCGCAGGTGATCGAGGAGACCGGCGCGCGGGCCGCGAACGTGGTTTCCATCCCGACCGGCATCGACCTCGAGCGCTATCGTCCCGGCGAGCGCGCCGCCGCTCGTGCCCGCCTCGGGCTTCCGCCCGATCGCCCGGTCGTGGGCATCGTCGCCACGCTTCGCAGCTGGAAGGGGCATCGATACCTGCTCGGCGCGCTCGCGAGCCTGCAGGCGAAGGATGCGATGCTCGTGGTCGTGGGCGACGGGCCGCAGCGCGAAGCGCTGGAGACGCTCGCGGCCGGGCTCGCGCTCGGCGAGCGCGTGCGCTTCGCGGGAAACCAGGCGGACGTCGTGCCGTGGATGCAGGCGCTCGACGTCTTCTGCCTGCCGTCCTATGCGAACGAAGGCGTCCCGCAGGCGCTCATGCAGGCGATGGCGTGCGGGCTCGCGGTGGTGAGCACGCCGATCGGCAGCATCGCGGAAATCGTGAGCGACGGCACGACGGGCGTGCTGGTGCCGCCGAGCGAGGTCGAGGCGTTGCGGGCGGCGCTCGACGCGCTGCTCGTCGATCCGGTGCGCCGCACGGCGCTCGCGCGAAACGCGCGCGAGGCGGCGCTCGAGCGCTTCGGCGAGGCGCGCATGGTCGAGCGGATGATCGACGTGTTCCGGAAAGCCGCCGAGGCGCGCGATGGGTGAGCGGTTCAACACGCGCGCGCTGGTCGTCTCGCGCGCGCTCGCCCACGCGTTCACGCGCCGCGCGGCAACGCGCGAGCCGCGGCGCGTCCTCGTCGCGCACAACCTGCTGCTGGGCGACACGCTGATGCTCACGCCGCTCCTCGCGAAGATCCGCGCACGGCTTCCCGGCGCGCAGACGACCCTCCTCGCCGCTCCCGCCTTCGCGCCGCTCTACGCGAGCCATCCGTATGGCGTGCGCGCGCTTCGCTTCTCGCCTGCGCGCAGCGCGACCACGCGCGACCTGCTCGCCGAATCCCCGTTCGACCTCGCGTTCGTCCTCGGCGACAACCGCTACAGCTGGCTCGCCGCGGCGCTGCGTGCGAGGCACATCGTGGCCCATTCCGGCGATGCGCCGGCGACCAAGAACTGGTTCGTGGACGAAAGCCGCGCGTACTCGGCCCAGCCGCAGGCGTGGGGCGACATGGTCGCGGACCTCCTCGATGGCGAGGATGCGCCGCCCTACGCGCGCGGCGATTGGCCGGCGCCGCCGGCACGCGATTTCGCGCGCCCGCAGGCGCCGTACGCGGTGCTCCACGTCGGTGCCAGCACGCCGCTCAAGCGCTGGCCCGCGGAGCGCTGGAACGCCCTCGCGCAAGCGCTGCGCAAGGAAGGCCTCGGCGTCGTGTGGAGCGCGGGCGCCGCGGAAGAAGCGCTGGTCCGGGAATGCGATCCCGCCGGCGAGTTTCCCTCGCTCGCCGGCCGCCTCGACCTCGCGCAGCTCTGGCACCTGCTCGCGTCGGCCGCGCTGCTGGTCGCGCCCGACACCGGCATCGCGCACCTCGGCCGCGTGACCTGGACGCCGACGGTCGCGATCTTCGGGCCGGGATCGCCGGTGATCTGCGGCCGCGGCCGCTTCTGGCGCGCGAGCCCCTGGGAATCGGTCGCCGAGGACCCGTTCCCGTGCCGCGACCAGCGCATCCTCTTCCGCCGCGAGATCCCGTGGGTGCGGCGCTGCGGCCGCTCGACGCGGGAATGCGCCGAACCGCGCTGCATGCAGGCGGTCCCTGTGGAAGCGGTGCTCGCCGCCGCCGCGCGGGTGCGCAGCGGAGGTCATCCGGAAGACGCCACCGGCCGTTAGTGACGCATTGCCGCGCTTTTCGGCGGCGCCCGGCGGTAAGATCACCAGGACCGCTGGAACCATGCAAGAACGAACCCTTCTTCCCTGGCTGCGCTGGCTCGCGGCCCTGCTCCTCGGCGTCGCCATGCCCGCGCTGGCGCTGCCCTTGGTCGTCCCCGGAGAACCGGCGCAGGGCCCCAAGGCGCTCGCGCCCGCGCCGCAGCTGCGCATCGAGGCGAACGTCGAGGCGCAGCCATCGCTGCGCGCGCACGC
>Ga0134128_10000675_pt1 | contig 46624 bp, 37 predicted proteins | sample KB31754_FD_96462 | JGI IMG/M metagenome (GOLD analysis project Ga0134128, IMG submission 96462) | Terrestrial soil microbial communities with excess Nitrogen fertilizer from Kellogg Biological Station, Michigan, USA - KB3-175-4 | ecosystem: Environmental > Terrestrial > Soil > Unclassified ...
CTGCCTTCGCCGGCGACTACCGAACTGGCGGCGGACGTGCGGGATTTCTTTGCGCGAACGGGGCCTGAGCTATTGAAGCGGGGCCCGGTGTCGACCACGGAATACATGTGGGTACCCGGTTCACCCCTGCATATTTATATGAATACCCTCCGCAAAAGACAGCATACGACCTATTTTACGGCTTGGAACAGGGTGGCGCCCGTGTTTACGGAATATGGATATTTTCTTGTACGGCGTCATCCGCTGGCCTATATCCGGTATTATGGCTGGAACAGTGCGATGAGCTTTTTTGTATCGCCGTTGGACGTGTTCGGCGTATACAACGAAGGGAAGCCCACCGTGGATATGGTAGCGGTCCGCTGGTTCCGGTATCGCGGTAAGCGGGTGCGCGCCTGGTCGTTTACGGGGCAGGAGGCGCTTCTGGCGCCCTGGCCCTGGATTGCGTTATACCTGAATTTCGCCTTTGTGATCACGACGTTATGGTATCTGTTCTCCCGGAAGCGGCGCGAGGCGAACCTTGTGTTCATGGGATCTTTGGAGCTTACGGCAGCTTATCTGCTGTCGAATGCCGTGTTTTGTATTGCCGCAAGTCCGAGTGTATTCCGTTATCAGATCTTGCCGATAATTCTGCTTTTTTTCTTTATGGTGGCTGCGCTTGGCATCTTATGGGAGCGCAGGACCGTCGAAAATCTGTAATTTGTTTCTTATGATGTTCGAGCCATTGCCTGTGACTGCGGGAATCGTCGAATACCGACGGCAAGCCGAAGAGCTTTACGCCGCCTCTATGGCCGGCGAATCCACTGCGCAATCTTTTATACGCAGCCATCATCCCCGGTTGAGACGCTGGCAGGGGGAGGGAGAATATCCTTATGCACCGGTGACCTTCGCCGATATCAAGCTGGCCACGGCGGAGTGGTATTATTTCGAGAGCTGGGGACATCTGGAGGCCTGGGTGGAGGAGGCTTCGTCTTCCGGTTCGCGTGTGTCGTCTTTTGAAGCTGCCGCGGTGGCTATCCTGTCGGGCGACACATCCGGTTTGCATTCGCTCCTGCGACTTTACCCTTCGCTGATCCGTCATCGCAGCATGCGGCGGCATCATGGGATGCTGCTGCATTATATTGCCGCCAACGGGATAGAGTTCCGCGGGCATTATCCCGACAATATGCCGGAGATACTGGAGGTGTTGCTGGAGGCAGGCGCCGAGGTCAATGCGCAGGCGGCGATGTATGGCGGCGGCGATACGACGCTCGGGCTTGTGGCCACAAGTATTCATCCGGCGAAGGCGGGGGTGATGAAAGAGTTGATCGACCGGCTGCTGGCAGCAGGTGCCCTTATCGACGCTCCCGATGCGATGGGAAAACGCCAGCTGGCGGTAAATGCCTGTCTGGCCAATGGACGGCCCGAGGCGGCCAGCTATCTGGCGCAGCTGGGTGCGCATCTCGATCTCGAAGGTGCCGCGGGCGTGGGACGGCTCGATGTGGTGGAAGAGTTCTTCGATGCGGCGGGAAGGCTAAAAAAGCCGTATACACATGCGCAGCTGGGCGCCGCGTTGAACTGGGCGAGCGAATATGGGCATACGGCCGTCGTGGCCTGGCTGATGGACCGGGGAGCCGATCCCGGCGAGCCCGCAAATGGAATGTATGCGTTGCATATGGCGGTATTGGGGGCGCATCTGGAGACGATCCGGCTTTTGATCGCCCGGGGGGCGCCATTGGAGGTCCGTAATCAACACGGGGGAACGCCGCTCACTACGGCGTTGTGGGCCGCCGACAAGCGCGAGCGGGTACATATCTGGCCACAACAAAAGGCCGATGACCTCGCCTTGATCGAAGCGTTGATCGCCGGCGGCGCTTCTCCAAGCCATGAATTTCTGGGCGGACTGATGTGGATGGCGGGGTCTCCCTTAAAGCAGGAGATAGAGGAGATGCTGGCGCGGTATGGGATCGATCCCATGAACTAGTGCAAGCGTTTGCGCAAAAATAGCCTTGTCAAAATGACCTTTTTTGACTAATTTGTAAGTTAAATTCGCTAACGAATGCAATCGAAACCGACACAACCGCGAGTCTATACGTCCCAACAGCCAGGAAGCGATGCGTCGCCCCGCACGCTCAGTGATGCTGAGACCCGTCCGCTTTCTTCCCTCGACGTCTGGGAAGACGATCTGTTAGAGCGTTATCCCGACCCCGAGTCGATCGCCCAGGGCAAGACCACAGAGGAATATCGTAATTACGAGACCCCCGGCCGCGATTCGGTACGGGAGTTCTACCGGTTGAATCATACCTATCAGACCTATGATTTTGTGCAGGAGAAAAAGGCCGAGTACCTGCGGTTCGACAAAAAAGAGATGTCGGTGTGGGATGCCTTTCAATTCCTGAATCAGCTGGTCGACGACAGCGATCCCGATACGGACCTGGATCAATTCCAGCATCTGCTGCAGACATCCGAAGCGATCCGCGCGGATGGACATCCGGACTGGATGGTGCTGGCCGGCCTGTTCCACGATATGGGTAAGGTATTGTGTTTGTTCGGCGAGCCGCAATGGGCGGTTGTCGGCGACACCTTCCCGGTAGGATGTGCCTGGAGCGACAAGATCGTTTATCCCGAGTTCTTTGCACAGAATCCCGATGCACAAAACGCGCAGTATCAGACCAGGAACGGGGTTTACTCCGAAGGCTGTGGACTAAAGAATGTACATATGTCCTGGGGGCATGACGAGTATGTTTACCACATGGTAAAAGACTATCTGCCGGAGCCCGCTTTATATATGTTGCGCTATCACTCCTTTTATTCGCAACACCGGGAACACGCCTATGAGCACCTGATGGACGATCACGATCGCGAGATGTTCAAATGGGTCGACCTGTTCAATCCTTACGATCTTTATTCCAAGAATCCGACGCCGCCAAATTGGACGGAGTTGAAGCCTTACTACGAAGCGTTGGTGAAGAAATATTTGCCGGAAAAGATAAAGTTCTAAACTTTTTTGTTCCATATTCCACGGGCCACTTGTTTCCTTTCCGGAAGTAAGTGGCCTTTGTCTTATCTTCGGTCAAACGATCTAACATGATGAAAGTGCTGGTATTACTGGTTGCAATGGCTGCTATCGGCGGGCGTGGATTTGCGCAGGACGGAAGAGAACGGCTCAATTTCGATGGCGGGTGGAAATTCCATTTGGGGAATGCTTCCGATCCCGCAAAGGATTTCAACTATGGCGTCGGCAATATCCTCGCCAAGACGGGCGATGCCGACAACACGTGTATCAAGGCCAATTTCGATGACAGGAGCTGGACGGATGTGCAGCTGCCGCACGACTGGGCGGTAGGTTTACCGTTCGTACATTCCAGTAATGGCGATGTCGATGCTCACGGCTATCATGCAATAGGTGGCCTTTTTCCCGAAAACAGCATCGGCTGGTACCGCAAGACGTTCACCGTCGAAAAGCGCGATTCGGGCCGGCGGTTCGTGTTGCAGTTCGACGGCATCTTCCGGGACAGCAAGGTATGGATCAACAACTGCTATCTCGGTGGTAACTTCAGCGGGTATACCGGTTCCGCCTATGACATCACCGATTTTGTGCATTATGGTGGCAAGAACACGGTGGTGGTGCGGGTCGATGCGAGCCAATACGAGGGTTGGTTCTATGAGGGCGCAGGCATCTACCGGCATGCGTGGCTGAATGTATATGCTCCGCTGCATATTGCCCAGGAGGGTGGGGTATTTGTGCATACGACTCCGGTAGCGGGTGAAGCGGGCACGGCGGGTGCGACCCCTGCGAATACGGCTACCAGTGGCGGCCCGGTGGATGTGACCGTCGAAACCACGGTGGCTAATAACGGGTTGCATGATGCGCAGGCGACGGTCGTCGCGTATGTAACGGACCGGCAGGGGATGCGGGTTGCCCAGGGAACGGCGATGCCCCTGGCAGTAAGCGCCGGCCGGGAACAGATAGTGAAAGCGGACCTGCAATTGCCACAGGCGACAAGGTGGTCGCTCGACAATCCCTATCTGTATCGCGCGGTGGTACTGGTGCGGGATGACGACAGAACCATCGACAGTGTTTGCGTGCGCTTCGGCGTGCGGACGATCAGGATCGATAAAGACAAAGGGCTTTTTCTCAACGGCGAGCCTGTGAAGGTATACGGCGTTTGCTGTCACCAGGATCATGCCGGCGTAGGCAGCGCTTTGCCGGACTACCTGCAATACTACCGGATCGGGTTATTGAAGGAGATGGGCGTCAACGCCTATCGGACGAGTCATAATGCGCCGACGCCCGAACTGCTTGACGCATGTGACAGCCTGGGCATGCTGGTGCTCGACGAGACACGGCTGCTGAACAGCGGTCCGGAGTACGGTACGGATTTCGAACGGCAGATCCTGCGGGACCGCAACCATCCCAGCGTGTTTATGTGGAGCATCGGCAACGAAGAGTGGGTGATCCAGGCTTCCACGACGGGAAAGCTGATCGCACAGCATCAGATCCAGCGGCAGCAATTGCTCGACCCGACGCGGACCTGTACCTATGCTGCTAACGAAGGGAATGTCTATCGCGGCGTCAACGAGGTGATCCCTGTACGGGGCTTCAACTATAATCTCACCGGGCTGGATGCCTATCGCAAAGACCATCCTGATCAACCCATCATCGGTACCGAGGTGGCCAGCACCGTATCGACGCGCAGCATCTTCGAGCGCGACACCGTGAATGCCTATGTCCCGGATTATGACAGCGTGGCGCCGCCATGGGCTTCGACGGCGGAATACTGGTGGCGGATCGCGGCGGAGCGGCCCTGGTTCATGGGTGGTTTTGTCTGGACGGGTTTCGACTATCGCGGTGAACCTACGCCGTATCGCTGGCCGGATATCAACAGTCATTTCGGGGTCATGGATATGTGCGGCTTTCCCAAAACCGTATATTATTACTATCAAAGCTGGTGGTCCGGCAAGGACGTGCTGCACGTCGCACCGCACTGGAACTGGAAAGGCAAGGAAGGAAAGCCGATCCCCGTGTGGGTCAACAGCAATGCCGACGACGTAGAGCTGTTCCTCAACGGCAGGTCGTTAGGAAAGAAAACAATGCCGGTAAACGGCCATCTGGAGTGGATGGTCGCCTATGCGCCGGGAAAGCTCACCGCGATAGCGCATAAGCATGGCCGAAAACTCACGGCGACCGTCGAGACCACGGGAGCGCCTTACCGCATTGTAGCAGCAGCCTCGAAACCCACGTTGACCGGCGATGGCAAGGATGCGGTGGTCATCAACTGCACGGTGGTGGACAAGGAGGGCAGGGAAGTACCCGATGCGGCGAATTTATTACGGTTTGCCGTGAGTGGTCCGGCGAAGATCATCGGCGTCGGCAACGGGAACCCGAGCAGCCATGAGCCGGATCAGTATCCGGATGGGGGATGGCAGCGGAAACTCTTTGGCGGGAAATGCCAGGTTATCTTACAGAGCGATGGCACAGAGATCGGCAACGTAAAACTCACCATAACCGGTGATGGACTCTTGCCGGCGGAGGCGGCGGTGACATGTCGCCAGGGATAAAAAAGCAATGCTGGGTGGCGCTGTATAGTTCCCCCGCGATTGCCGCCTTATCGGTGACACCCTTGTTCATGCTCACCGGGTTGGAGTTGTCATTGTATCCTGGCGCCCTGGGGTTCAGCACACTGATAGTGCTGGTTGTCTGGGCGATCAATATCGGTCTGTATACCCTGGCGGGGAGTAAGAACTGGCGATATAGCGTGAGCGGACTCATCTGTGTCCTTTTGGCCGTGGGTTTTATCCACGCGATCTTCAAGCCGCTGCCGGGATGGCGGTTCGGTTCGTGGAGTGCGGGCGCGCATCTGCATCTGATCATCTTTCTTTCGGTGGATATGGTGATCATCATCCTCCAGGACCTCACGGTGGTGCGGGAGAAGAAGGCGGCGATGGAGATAGAGAATGCACAATTGCGGTTGCGGAATGCAGAGGCTATGAATCTTCAGCTGATGCAACAGGTGCAGCCGCATTTTCTTTTTAACTCGCTGAGCACGTTGAAATCGCTGATCGGCATCTCCCCGGAGCAGGCGAGCGAATACCTGGTACGGCTGTCGGGTTTCTTGCGGGCTTCGCTGGCTTCGCATACCGCAAGCATCGTGCGCGTGGCAGAGGAGCTGGAACTTTGCAGCGATTACCTGGAGATGCAACGGATGCGCTTCGGGAAGGCGCTGGATTTTTCGATCGGCGTACCGGCAGTAGTGCGCGAGTCGGGATATCTCCCGGTGTTCTCTTTGCAATTGCTCATCGAGAACGCGATCAAACACAACATCCTGACGCCGGCGCGGCCGCTGTCGGTTTCTGTGGTGTACCGCGACGGCTGGATCGCGGTCTCCAATAACCTCCAACGCAAACAGTCGGGCGTAGAATCCGCGGGCATGGGGCTGGCGAATCTGCGGGAGCGCTATCGGGGGCTCAGCGGCGACGAAGTGCGCATCGAAGAAACGGCCGATTCTTTTTCCGTAGATATAAAAGTCCTCGCGCATGAACATAGTGATCATTGAAGACGAGCCGTTGACGGCGAGAGACCTGGAGTCCTGCATCCGGTCGGCGGAGCCTGCCGCGAAGATCGTGGCAGTCCTGGGGTCGCTAGCCGAGGCGACAGAATTCTTCCGGGAGAATGCCTTGCCCGACCTTATCTTTAGCGACATCCAACTCGGTGATGGGCTTAGTTTTTCCATCTTCGCCGCCTTTGAACAGAGCGTTCCGGTGATCTTTTGTACGGCCTATGATGCGTATGCGCTGGATGCGTTCAAGGCGACGGGCATCGATTATATTTTGAAACCTTTCTCGGCCAGGAACATCGCCGCGGCGCTGGCGAAATACCAGCGTCTGACCGGCAAGACAGCGACCCCTGGTTCAGCCGCGGCCACGCTCATGGATCTGGCGGCTTTATTTGGCCCGCAGGCTTCGCGCCGGAGCATATTGGTCTATCATAAAGAGAAGATCGTGCCGGTGAATGTGGGCGATATCGCTTTCTTTTATCTCAAGGCCGATGCGGTGCTGTTGGTGACTTTTGCCAAACAGGCCTATACAGTCCATAAGACCCTCGAGGAGATCGAAAAGATCGTGGGCGCGGACTTTTATCGCGCCAACCGGCAATGTCTCGTAAATCGCGAGGCGATCCGTGATGTTTCGCAGGATGCGGGAAGGCGGCTGCTGGTGAACCTGCTGGTCCCCTGCGAGGAGAAGGTCACGGTGGGACGGGCGAAGGCGAGTCATTTTTTAGAATGGCTGGCCGGCCATTGAGGCGGTGCACCCGGCCATCGGACCGGCTTTTGGGCATGACCATCCTGACCGCTGACCCGCACCAGCGGACCATTCAGCGGCATTTTTGAGCAGTTGGGCCGGAGGACGTTGGCAGAGGGAAGGGCCAGGAGTAAATTGGCCCGTTATCCCATTTGTTAACGTAAAATTTCATGAACATGAAAACGAGTCTTTTGACCCTCGGCGGAGTAGGCTTACTGGCCGCGGGTGTGGCGATCCACCATTCCGGGCATTGCCCGCTGATGGACGCCCGGGCTGCATTGACACATCATGCGACGCCAACAGTTTCCAATGCACAGACAGCCAAAACGACCACGGCCATCAAGCCGAATACGGTTGGGTTGACTTCGGCGGAAGACGCTGCGAGGTAGGGCTTACATGGGGGGCTGCCTGACGCGGCCCCCTTGTTTTGCGGGGGCGGTTGCGGAGAGGCAGGCGCTCATTAGCGGGACTTCGTATCGGCGGGCCGCAGGGTAACGAGCACGACGCCATGCCGGCGGACGAGGGCGGTGAATTCGTGGTCGAAGATGCCGATATCCTTTTGGCGCCAGAGGTCACGAACGATATAGCCGCCGGTGATGCCGAGATCGGACCAGCGAACGGTCACGGGTTGCGTGGCGCTGCTGTCGCCGGGATAGAAGAGACCGGCGGCCTTCCTCCCATCTTCGAGGTCTTTGGCCATCACGCCGGCATCGCCCTGGCGCGAGATGACGGTAGCCTGTTTGCCCAACGCATCCTGGTCGAGCGCCAGCACCTCATCGTTCGTCAGGAGACCCAGGGTGAAGGTATCCAGTCGCGTAAGATCGCAGCCCAGCAGCAGAGGCACCGACATCAGACACCAGGCGCTGACGTGGGTATATTGTTCGTCAGGCGTCAGCATGGAGGGACGGGCGCCCTTGCCCCAGCCTACATAGCCTACGATCATCATATCCGGGTCGTTCCAGTGACCGGAGCCTGCATAGGGCGCCCATTTATCCTGGGTAAAGAGCCGGCTTTTGAGACTTTTCCAGTTATCGCGGATATCCCCGCCGGTGCGCCAGCAATTGGACCACCGGGCCCAGTCCGCCACACCGTCAAAAGGCGCGCTGTTCGACAAACTCAACACCACATCACGGCTGCTGTTGCGCAAGGCTTCGTACATGGCTTTGACGTCGGGCAATTCTATCGGGTTCCAGTCGTATTTTAAATAATCGAATCCCCATGCGGTGAACTGGCTCACGTCGTTTTGAAGAAACGAATAGGGGCCGATAGCATAAGGCAGCTGTTTTTTGTTGCGCGGGATATTTTCTTTGGTCCGTTCGAACAACCCTTGGGGATTGGTCGCGGAGCCGCCGATGTGATGACCATAGGACTCTACCCACGGTGTCGAGTAGATGCCGATCCGGAGGCCCAGCGAGTGCACCTCGTTGCATAGCCCCTGCATATCCGGGAAGATGGTCGAATCGGGCAGGATGCCGTGGAAAGCGCCGCCACGGGCCCCCTGCCAGCAATCGTCGATATTCATATAGGACCAGCCATGGTCGATAAGACCGCTGGTGGCCATGGCCCTGGAGTTGGCCGCTACGAGTTCCTGGGTGATCTTCGAAGCATAGATATTCCAGCTATTCCAACCCATGGGGGGCGTCAGCGCAATCTTCTCCCCTGCGATAAGCCTGAAGCGTTTCTCCGTGCGCCCCGCGTTGTTACGCGCATGTAGTGTCAGCAGATATTCCCCCGGCGTGCTGATCGAGCCGGAAAACCGGCCCGTGTTCTTGTCGAAATGGACGCCGGCTGGAAGACCGGTCACACTAAACTCGATGGGACGGGTGCCGGTGGCAGGAATCGTATAGACAATAGGATGGCCCGGCCGGACGCCAAAGACGGTTGGGCCATTGATCCGCGGCGCAGGGCCCGGCGGCGGAGTCAGGATACGGGTGGAATCTCCCGCATCGGCGGGGATGTAGATTGGGGTGCCGGTGTTCTGCGCAGTGGTGTGGACAGCAACGGCCAATAAGACGAGGAAGGCAAGTGTTCTCATGGCTTCAAATTAAGCAAAAACGGCTGCCCGGTGACGGCATGCCAAGATTGTTTACTAATTAGCCAATGTGGGGAAGAACGGTTTTTCAGATATTTGAGGATGCAAAAAACATTGGTTTTAACGATCGGTTTGTTCCTGAGCATTAGCACGTGGGCGCAGGAATTCCGGCCGGACGTCGTTAGTACATTACGGGCATCGGTGATGGTCGAGGCCGCGTGGGCGATGAAACAGAAACCGGTGACCGTGACGGCATCGCATTCGGACCGGAGTGCAGGAGGCCGGCATGATTTCTTTTCCGAGGCCGACTATTTCTGGCCAAACCCGGCTTCGCCCGATAGCCCTTATATCAACAAGGACGGTCAGTCCAATCCCAATAATTTCGTTGCGCACCGGCTGGCGATGATCCGGTTAAGCAAACTGGTCGGCGCATTAGGGTCGGCGTGGGTGCTGACGCATGACGACCGGTATGTACGACAGGCCCTCGATCATTGCCGGGCATGGTTTGTCGATACGACGACGATGATGAATCCCAATTTAGAATATGGGCAGGCCATCAAGGGACGCGTCGCGGGGCGGAGCTATGGGATCATCGACACCATTCAGCTCATGGAGGTAGTGATGGGGCTGGAAGCCATGGAAGGGTCGAAGGCCATGGATGCTGCGTTGCTGGAAAAGATAAAGGCATGGTTCGCCCACTATTTGCATTGGCTCACCACGCATCCCTATGGGGTCACGGAGATGAATGCCCTGAATAATCATAGTACCTGCTGGGCGATGCAGGTGGCGGCATTCGCACGGTTCACCGGCGATCACATGCTGATGGACTTCTGCAAAACGCGGTATAAGACGGTCCTGCTCCCGCGGCAGATGGCCCCCGACGGCAGTTTTCCCCTGGAGATCAGACGCACTAAGCCCTATGGCTATTCGCTTTTCAATCTCGATGCAATGGCGACTATCTGCCAATTGCTATCGACTCCCGGCGATGATCTCTGGCGTTACCAGGCGGATAGCGGCCAGTCGATCCAAAAAGGGATCGAATACCTGTATCCGTATATCGCCGACAAAAACAGATGGCCTTATCCGCATGATATCATGATCTGGGACCAGTGGCCGGTGGCGCAGCCCGCGTTGCTTTTCGGCGCGGTTGCCTATGGCAATAAGGAATGGCTCGAGACCTGGAAGCGGCTCGATCATGACCCGCAGAATCCCGAGGTCATCCGCAATCTTCCGGTTCGGCATCCGTTGATCTGGCTAACCGGCGCCGGACATCGGCACGGGGTGGACTCGGGGTTGCCAGACTCGCCGCCGGTGGACGTCGCGAAGGTGATCGCGGATGCGGAGCGGCAGACGGAGGTTATGCTCGATTCGGTGAAGGCGATCCGGGAGGCGGACGGAGCGCCGGGCGGGATGGGTGTCGGTGACGGCAAGACGCCGTTTAGTCCGCGGACCATCGAGAACGGCCGGCTGAAGCTGGTGAACTCGCGGGACTGGACCAGCGGATATTTCCCCGGGGTCTTATGGATGCTGTATAAGTATACCGGTAAACCGGAATGGAAACGAGAGGCCCGGCTGTTCACAACGCCGGAGCAGCGCGAGAGTGTCAACGGAACCTCGCACGATGTCGGCTTAAAGGTCTTCAGCAGCTTTGGCGCGGGTTATCGTATCACGCGGGATACCGCTTATCGCTCGATAATCGTTACGGCGGCGCGAACGCTGGCTACCCGGTTCAATCCCCGGATAGGCGTCATCCGAAGCTGGGATCATCACCGTGAGCTCTGGCAATACCCGGTGATCATCGACAATATGATGAATCTCGAGCTCCTGTTTGAAGCGACCCATATTACGGGCGACAGCTCGTTCTATCGCATCGCGGTGAGCCATGCCAATACGACCATGAAGAATCACTTCCGCGCCAATTACAGCTCGTATCATGTCGTCGATTACGATACGGTCACGGGACAGGTGCGGCGGCGGATGACGTGGCAGGGCTATGCGGATTCCAGCGCGTGGGCGCGGGGACAGGCCTGGGGACTTTATGGGTATACGGTCTGTTACCGTTATACGCACGACCCTGCTTACCTGCGGCAGGCGGAGCATATCGCTGCGTTCATCCTGCATCATCCGCGATTGCCTGCGGATATGGTGCCGTATTGGGACTTCGATACACCGGGGATCCCGCGGGATGCCGGCGGGCGACTGGCCGCGGGGAAAGCGGGCGGCGCGGAGGAGCCGCGGGATGCTTCGGCAGCGGCGGTGATCGCATCGGGTCTTTATGAATTGAGCGGCTATAGCGCTAATAGTGAAGCCTATCGAAAAGCCGCAGACCAAATAGTAAAAAGCCTTACTGACCATTACCGGGCACCGGTAGGGGAGGATAAAGGGTTTATCCTGTTGCACAGCACGGGTACCAAACCGACGAATCTCGAGGTCGATGAGCCGCTGAGCTATGCAGACTATTACTATATGGAGGCCTTGTTAAGGAGTACCTGGGTCCCGGGGATGTAGAAACAATTGAATAAATAAAGCATTATATGAAAAAACTATTGCTGGTATTTTCTTTTATAGCGGGAAGCGCCTGTGTGATGGCGCAGCCGCTGATGATCGACGTGCGGAAAGGCGACACGCTGACGCGCGACGAACGCATGGCCTGGTGGCGGGAAGCGCGGTTTGGCCTGTTTATCCATTGGGGTGTTTATGCGGTATTAGGCGGCGAGTACGACGGCCATCAGATCAATAAGGCCGGCGAGTGGATCATGAACCGGGGAAAAATACCCGTGTCCGAATATCGTAAAGTGGCGCGGCGGTTCAATCCGGTAAAGTACGACCCCGAGGCCTGGGTGAAGATGGCAAAGGATGCGGGTATGAAATATATCGTCATCACGGCCAAACATCATGATGGATTTGCGTTGTTCGATAGTAAGGCCAGTAAATGGAATGTCGTGGACGCGACGCCGTATGGCAAGGATCTGCTGAAGCCGCTGGCGGCGGCCTGCAAAAAATATGGCATCAGGCTGGGCTTTTATTACTCGCAGGCGCAGGATTGGAACAACCCCGGCGGTGCCGTATCCCGAAAGGTGACGTCCGAGGGCTGGCCGAATCCCGACAGCGCCGCCATCGACGCCTATACGGTTGCGCACAATGGCCACTGGGACCCGGCGCAGACCACGGATTCGATGGGCGGCTATATCGACAAGGTGGCGGTGCCGCAGGTACGGGAGCTGCTCACCCACTATGGCGATGTCGCCGTCTTGTGGTGGGATACGCCGACGGGTATGACCGATGAATATGCGGAGAAGCTCCATAAGCTGCTGGCGTTGCAGTCGGCGATCATCACCAATGATCGCCTGAAGCGCCCTGATTTCCCGGGTGACTATAAAACGCCCGAGCAGAAGATCCCCAAACCGGGCGAGCTGGAGGGCGACTGGGAGACCTGTATGACCATGAACGGCACCTGGGGTTTTAAGAGATCGGATCACAACTGGAAGACGCCTGCGACGCTGATCCATAACCTGGTCGATATCGCTTCAAAAGGCGGTAACTATCTGCTGAACGTGGGGCCCACTCCTGAGGGGGAGATCCCGCAGCCCAGCATCGATGCGCTCAAAGTCATCGGCGGCTGGATGAGGGTCAATGGAGAAGCGATCTATGGCACCAAAGGCAGTCCCATGGGGCCGCTGCCCTGGGGCCGTTGTACGAGCAAAGGATCGGTCTTATACTTTACGGTTTTCGATTGGCCGGCCGATGGACGGCTGCTCGTCACCGGTATATCTGGTGAAGTGAAGAAGGCGAGCTTGCTGTCCGGCGGCGCCACATTGCAAACCGAGAAGACGGCAGACGGATTGGTTATACATGTGCCCGCGTCGGCACCCGATGCGTTGGCGACAGTGATCAAAGTCGAAATGAATTAAGGTCGATAAGACAATTAGTATGTTTAGCAAGCGCCCTCGCGAAGCGAGGGCGCTGTGTTTTGGGGCGTATGCCAAAATAGTTGAATAAATGGCAATTTGGATGAAAGCGGCATCGCTAAAATAGCGCCAAGTTGCACACAGAACCAAAACAGCTGACATATGAAAAGGATCTTATTGCTGCCGGTGGTGCTGTTGCTCCTTGCTACCGTACAGGCACAAACCAACAAGATCACGGGATTCGTGATCGATCCCAAAGGCAACCCGCTCGCCGGCGTGAGTGTTGCTGTCAAAGGAACGCAAAGCGGAACCCTCACCGACAGCAGCGGCCGGTTTGAGATTCGGGCGCATGGTCCAGGGACCGTTTTGATCTTTTCGCTCGTAAGCTACGAGACGAAAGAGGAGGCGGTAGGTAAGCGAATAAAACTGGAGGTCGTGCTGAATGAGGCTAACAGCAGCATGAATGACGTGGTCGTCATCGGCTATGGAACGCAGAGAAAACGGGACCTCACCGGCGCCATCACCACGATCTCCTCGAAACAGCTGGAAGAGCGGCATACCAGCAGCCTCGGTGATGCGTTGCAGGGGCTGGCCGCGGGGGTGCTGGTCACCACGGCGGCGGAGCCGGGAGCCCAACCGACCATTCAGATCCGGGGATATTCCACTTTCTCCAGCGCCGGCAATACGCCGTTGTATGTGATCGACGGGATCCTTTCGGACAACATGAGCTGGGTCAACCCAAACGATGTCCAGTCGGTGGAGATACTCAAAGACGCGGCGTCTGCGGCGATCTATGGGTCCCGATCCGCCAATGGCGTCATCATCATCACGACTAAACGAGGGGTAGAAGGGAAGCCCAGGATAGGAGTGCAGTATCTGCATGTATCGGGGGAGCTTGCGCATAAGCTGCCACAGGCCAACTCGAAGGAGGTGCGGCTATACCGCAACGAGCAGGGCAGCTCGGGGGTAAGCACCGACTCGCTCAATCCCAGCTATAATGCCGATAACGATTATCAATCCGTGCTGACGCGGATCGCCGCGCGCGACCAGGTAGACTTCAGCGCCAGCGGCGCCAGCAAGAACACCAATTTCTACACCAGTATCCGGGCGCTCGACGACCAGGGGCTGATTTATAACAGCTATGCCAAATCGCTGTTCTTCCGGACCAATATCGAATTCTCTCCGTCCTCCCGTTTCCGGTATTTCGGGCGGATGCAATTCGGGTATACTACGGGGAATGTTATCGACGAAGGGAACACGATCTTTCAGGCGTTTCAGCGTCCCCCCAACTATGCTTTGTACAATCCCGACGGATCGCTTACCGGCTATATCAGCGGGCGACGAAATCCGCTTACGGTTGTACTGGACCAGGTCAACCTGAACCAAAATTACAACGGCTCGCTTTTCAACCAGGTCGATTTTGCCATTATCCCCGAGCTCAAGCTCACCGCCAATGCTGTTGCTACCTATACGGAGACGAGGAACCAGCAGTTCCTGCCCAAGATCCTCAGCTCCAACAATCCGCTGACCAATAGCGGCAGCGAAAGCTTCTCCCGTGTCATCGACTGGCAGGCCCAGAGCTATCTCAATTATTCCAGGACTTTTGGCGGGGATCACCTGGTCACCTTGATGGCCGGGACCAGCGCTGAGTCGTCGCAGACCAATGGCGCCAATGAATCGGCTGTGAACTACGTCAACGAGCAGGTGTTGACCCTCAATTCGGGGACCATCGTACCCAATGGCACGACGACCACCGCGACGGCGGATTCCCGGGCCTCGTTGTTTGGCCGGGCCACCTATGGGTATAAGGGCCGGTATCTTTTTGCCACGACGATACGGCGGGATGGCTCCTCTCGTTTCGGTCCCGATAACCGATGGGGGGATTTTCTCAGTGCCTCGGCGGCGTGGCGGTTCAGCGACGAACATTTCATGCATTGGTCGGCGGGTTTCCTGGATGACGCGAAGTTCCGTTTCAGCTATGGGCAAACGGGCAATGAAAGTATCGGTGACTATACCGCGCAGACGACGTACAATTTCGGAAACTATTATTACAATGGTATCTCGGGGATCGCGCCGAGCACCACACTCGGCAATCCTACCCTGCAATGGGAAGCGACGACACAGCAGGATGCCGGTCTCGATCTGAGCTTCTTCAGGTCCCGGCTGCTCGTCGTGGCGGATGTCTATGTCAAGAAGACCAACAACCTGCTCACCCAGAGCCCGCTGCCCGCGGAGACGGGGTTCAGTAACTATGAGGTCAACTATGGAAGCATCCGTAATCGCGGCTTCGAGCTGTCGATCATCGGGAGGCCAATACTCAGGAGGGACTTCGACTGGTCCATCACCTATAACCTTAGCGTGCAGAAGGGTGTCGTCACCCAGCTCAACGCCGGGCTGCCGGCTATCCAGGGCAATTCCGCCGATGCCGCGGGCAATGCGGCCTGGCTCTTGCAGGCGGGACAGCCGCTGGGTAATTTCTATGGCTGGAGACAGCTGAGGGTCTATCCATATGATCTGTCGAATGCCTATAATGCGCAGTGGCAGCCCCTGACACCCGATTTCGATCAGGCTGGAAATTTTACGGGCTATAATTTCCAGGGCAAGGCCTATACCGGCCCCGTCCATAGCCTGTACGGAAAAGGGGTGAAGCTCAAAGGCGGCGATGTCGAATACCAGAATCTCAACGGGGACAGCGTGATCGACAACAACGACCGGCAGATCCTCGGGAATGCCCAGCCAAAATTCTTTTTTGCCGTGATGAATACCATGCGGTACAAGAAGTTCTCCTTGTCGTTCACCGTCAACACGCAATGGGGCGATAAGGTCTATAACAATGCGGCGCAGACGCTGGATAATTATGCGACTTCCAATATCATTCCACAGCCGGATGTGATCCTGCATATGTGGCGGCATCAAGGCGATGTCACGCAGGTGCCGGCCTATCTCAAGACGAGTGTGGGCGATATCCGGATGAGCAATCGATTCCTGGAAGACGGCTCTTTTATCCGGCTGGCCTATGCGCAGCTGAACTACACATTCCCCATCCAGGCGGCACACAAGATCTTTGCACAGGCTGCCAACGCCTATATCTATGGCAGCAACCTGCTGATGTGGACCAACTATAGCTGGTATGACCCGGAGCTGATCTCGACCAATCCGCTCCAGATGGGGCAGGATAATGGCAGCTATCCCCGCAGACGGGAATTAGGAATCGGATTGAATATAACCTTCTAACCACACCAATATGGGACGTCAATTTGTTTTCGTGATGCTGCTGGCCATGACCGCCGTCACCGGATGTAAGAAATTTCTCACGGAGAAGCCGCAGCAACAGATCACTGCCGGCAGTTTCTGGAAGACCAACGATGATATCGTAGCGGGGATTGCAGCCCTGTACAATGGGGTACAGCAGCAATGCAGCTATAATTACTTTGCCTATGGAGATGGCCGAACGGACAATTTCTGGGTCTCGCAATACGGGAATCTCGCGTATTCGATCAATGGGTTGAGCAATGCCACCAATGGGACCGACTGGGCGCCCATTTACACGACGATCGAGCGGGCGAATGACCTGTTGATGCACGTGCCCATCATCGCCGCGTCGCAGGAGGGGCAGAGCATCGGCGCCAAGGTCATCAACAACGATCTGGCGCAGGCCTATGGGGTACGCGCCTTTTGTTATTTCACCTTGCTGCGCATCTTCGGCGGGGCGCCGGTGTGGCGGGTTCCATATGACAGCGTAGGACAGCAAAAATTTATAGCCCGGTCTTCGGCTGAGTACTTGATGGATAGCCTGGTATTACCCGACCTGCTCAATGCCGCCGACCTGGCCGATACTACCCAAAACACGGTGTGGTATGTGAACGTGGGGGGCATCCGCGCGATGTTGATGGACGCGTATATGTGGAAGCACGATTATCCGGATGCGATCTACTGGTATAGCCGGCTTACGGGGACGAACCGGTATAAACTCGAACCGACCGCTACCTGGAAGAACCTGTTCATCGCGCCGCAGAGCTCGGCGGAGAGTATCTGGAGTCTCAACTGGGATTGGACCGTCAACGGCGGCGCCAGCATCTCCGGCGAGATAGGAGCCGGGAATACCAACAGCCAGTGGTGGATCTCGGATGTCATCTGGAGCTATTTCACCAGTGCGGCCAATGCCAAAGACATCCGGGGACCGCAGTCGATCGACTTCAAGGCAACCAACCACGACAAGGTCAATAAGTTCTATCCGGTGAACCTGAATGCCCAGGGCGTTCAGATCTATCCCGCGAATAACCAGGCGAATGTCTATTTCGCACTTTACCGGCTGGCCGATCTCCTATTGTTGCGCGCCGAGGCGGCCAATTGTACCTATGATACGGCGACGGCGATCAACCTGCTCAATGCCATCCATGTTCGGGCGGGTCTTCCGGCCTACACTACGGCGACGCTGGTGGATTCCACCACCATCAGCAATGCGTTATTAGCCGAAAGACAATGGGAGTTCTTTGCCGAAGGAAAAAGATGGTATGACCTGGTACGCAATGGCGTCGTGAGCTCGGTCCTGGACCCCATCATGCTGAAGAGATATCCGACGGCGCAGACCTTTGCCTCCGATCCCCGCAAGATCCTGTGGCCGGTAAACGCCAATGATCTCAATGCCAACCCGGCGCTTGTTCAAAACCCTCCTTACTGATCGTCAATTTTTTCGATATGAAACGTTTTTTGATCTTTATTAGCCTCTTTTTGATTGCTTCCACAGGCTGTAAGAAATTTCTGGGACTTTCGTTGCAGACCGATGCCTCCCACACCCCCTACCTGTTAAATCCCAATCTCGATATGACGGCCTGGCAATACCTGAAATACCGGAGCGGAGCGGATACCACGAATCCGAACTGGCGCACCGATACCGTGTTCAAGCTGATGTATCAGGCCGTGCTGTATTCGGGTATCGATACCAGCGAATACACGAAGCCGAACAGGACATATATTTTCCTGCATAACCTCGCCGTTCAGACCTTAAATGCCACGGTCCCTGTGACCGTAAGCAACAAGTGTTATTGGGGGTACTATCTCGTGGATTCGGTACCTGCCACCTCCTGGAGCCAGTATACGCCGGCGCAGGTCAAGGCCTGGCTGCAGTACCTGATCGTGAATGGAGAATACAATTTCAATAACCTTACCCCCAACGCGGTTACCGTCACGACGTTGCTGCCGCAGGGTGCGGATACCCTGAACCCGTCGGGCATCATGGTGCTGGCACGCAATGATGATCCCAGTTCAGGGTCGATCACCATCAATAATTTCGTGGGCTCCTATAGCTCCACGACGGTGCGTTCCGGCGGGTATGTAGCCACGAATGGACCGATACAGGTGGTGGGCAATTTAGTGATCTTTAAACGAACGCAATAAGTCCTTAAGGCTTTTGGGCGCCGCGATCGGCGGCGAGCACCATTTCAGTGCCGGCGAGGAGGAAGGGACCGAGCCCATGGGTATCGTTGGTCTCGCGGGGCCGGTCATAGTAAAAGCGGATGTTCTCTTCGATGTCGGTGCCGATGCAGATATCCCGGACCTCGCCGTCGGCGGTGACCTCGCGGCTCAGCCCCTGCCAGCCGTTGCGGGCGATGGACAGGTAGCGCGGGTTGATCCAGCCTTTGTTGACGGCGTGGGCGACGGTATAGATGAACATGGCGGTCACGGAAGATTCGAGGTAGGAGTCTGGTTTATCGAGGACCTGATGCCACATGCCGGTGGTATCCTGGTAGCGGGAGAAACCTATGATCTGGCGGAGCAGGAGCTTGCGAAGTTCTTCCCGTTTGGGATGGTTGGCGGGAAGGGCGTCAAGCAGGGCACACTGGGCCAGGGCCACCCAGCCGTTGCAGCGGCCCCAGTGGGCGACACCGTTCGTGTTCTCGTCGTTATAGAAACAGTGGAAGTACAGGCCGGTGGCGCTATCATAGATGTAGTGATTGAATGCTTCGACCTGGCGGATGGCGAAATCGAAATAGCTGGCGTCGCCGGTAGTCTTGCCCATGCGGGCGAGAAAAGGGACGCTCATATAGAGATCGTCGGCCCAGAGGGTCATACTACGCGGACGGGTACGGGCAAGCGTGCCATCTGGAAATTTCACCTGTACGTTTCGAATATAGTCGGCTACCCTTTGCAGGTAGTTCATGTAGACTTGTTTTTTATCGACCGTATAGACGTCGAGCAGTCCCGCGGCCATGGAGCCGCAGTCGTCGAGAGAGCCGATCCTGAACACGGGCCGCCATTCTATTGTTTTCGCACCGGCATCGTATTGCTTTTTGAAATAATCGAGATTACTGAAGATAAAATCATAATTCTTCCGCGCATAGTCGGAATAGCGAGGGTCATGCAGCACCGTGGCGGTTTGCATCATGCCCACGGCCAGAACGCCATTGACGTATTGCCATTTATTGTATCTGCTTTCGGCTTTGATATCAGGCGATGGGGCGAGGCCGCTGGTGGAAGAAAAGGTCTCATTGGTTTTGGCATTGACAAAACGAAAGGAGGTTGTTTGGAGGATATGGTCCGCCACCCGCCGCACCACCGTCGCAGGATCATCGTCGGACTGTTGGGCTTTTGCGACGCAAGAAAGACCTAAAACGAGGATCATGAGTAGCTTCATATTACATGAATTTAACCCTAATATTCAGACAAATTGAGAACATACGGAAAGGTATGCCAGAATAGTTGAATAGATTGCTAATTATGGGAACCGCACACCGGAGAAATATCCGTCAATTGCAAAGTATGAAAAAATTGGTTGTCTTATTCCTGCTTTTTCGGTCGTTGGTCGTTTTTTCGGCTATCCCTGGTATTACCCTTTCGAGCCCCGACGGACGTTTGCAGTTCCGGCTCTCCGGCGGGACGGGTGGGTTGACATTTGCCCGGGCGGCGGTTATGTGGCGTGGTTCCATGCGCCGGCGGCCAATGCTGTGTATAATGTTCGGACCTACGGGGCGCATGTGAAGGGACTGGACATGCGGGATGTGGTGGGTGAGCCACCTACAACCCCCAGGAAAGTTCGGTGAGGACATTGCCGCCATCGGGATGGATGCGGCGGGCGTCGTTGGCATACCCGCTGTCGGAATACACGGGCCACGCTTGGAGAAGGAGGGCATAGAATTCATCCTTGTTGTAGCGGGAGATCTGCTGCCAGGTCCATTTTTTTTCGTCCATCGCAAAGGGGAGGAGCCAGTCGAAGGCCGTGCGGATGCCGCTGTTCCGCGTGTTCTTATAGTTCCAGAGATCGACGCCGGCATGGTGGGCGATGGCGGCGAGGGTGAAGAGTGCTTGCAGGTTGTACGTGCTATAGCCGAGACCGTTGGTGCGCGCCAGCTCTTCGGGCATTTTCCCGTCGGATTCGATCTGATGGTCTATTTTGCTTTTACCTTCCAGGGCGAGGGTGCGGGCCATGGCGGTGTCGCCTGTGAACAGGGCGAAGTCGGTAGCCTGGGCCAGGTACCAGGACCCGTGGTTGTTGGCGGCCTTGTGCTCCTCCTGGCCGTTCTTGCTGGTGAGCATCCAATGCAGGTATTGCGCATACCAGGAGTGAAGGGCCTGGTCGTCGGCCATGGTCCAGGCCTGCGCTCCATGTAGCAGGGTTACGGCGTCTGCAATGCCGATGAGGGGGATGGTCTCGATGATGCCGATGCCGCGGCCAGTGTTGATGCCGGGGATGCCCTGACCGAATTCGAGATTAGGGTTCATGCGGCTGTCTTCGTCGATGAACCAGTGGCGCAGCAAGATGGCGGCCTTCTCCGAATAGCGATTGTCGCCGGTGAGATTCCAGGCTACGGCAAGCGTCTGGAGCCTGCTGCCCAACTCACCCAGCTCACGATGATCGGTGATCTTATAGATCTCAGGATTGCGCTCCCCATCGCGCCGGAGATAGGGCAGACCGTTAGGTTTGGAGCTATCGTACCAGAAATAAGGCGCCTGGCTCATATAGTCGTGTTTGCTGCCGCTGGGCGGGGTAATGATTTTGTCCATCACGGACAGCGCGGGAAGATCGAGGAGGTGGCCGGCCTGTTCACGAAGCTTTGCAACGAGGTCTTTCGCACCAGGGTCGCCGGATGCAAGCTTGCTTTTCCACATATCCAGCCGATGTTCGTTCCACAGGAGGGTGGCGGAGCCGGTAGTGAGACGCCAGGCGGAGACGGCTTTGCCATTGAATTCAGGGATGTATAGGATATGCTTTGCCGCGTCATAGCAGATGTCGGCGGTATTCTTTTTGTCGTTGTGGGTGTCGAGCAGCAGCTCTTTGCGACCGTCCGCATAGACGTAGTAGACATAGCCGACCCATTCGCTTACCACGAGGTCGCCGTTGCCGGCGAGCTCTATGCCGTCACCGCCATTGGGGAGATCGGTGATGGTGCGGAGGTTTTTGTTCGCATCGGCAAAGAGCACGGCCTTTCTGGCGAGGATATAGAGGCCATCCCTGGTGGCTTTAAGGCCGTTCGCCCCGGGGAGGTTATCCATGTAGAGGGTGGGAACATCTTTTTCGATGCGGTAGACTTTGCCCGCCTTCGAATCGGAGACATACACGATTCCGGCGTCATCCACGGTAATATCGTTGAGCCCGGTGGCACCGGCGACTTCGATCTTTTTGATGATACGTCCTTTCGCGATGTCGATCACGGCGACATTGCTGATATCGGCGGCATAAAGGCGGTTGCCGTGGCGACCAAGCCCTTTGGGGGCATTGAGCCCGTGTATCCAATAGTCATAGCGGGTGCCGTCGAGACCGAGTTTTCCGACGCCGCCTTTACCGTCGACGTCCCAACCGCCGCCGTCGATGAGCGATACGAAGAGGAAGGAGTGGGTGGCGTCGGGGAGGACGGATTCCGGCACGGCGATGATGGAATCGGTTTCCCAAAGTTTTTCGAGCTTATGCGTTTGTGCTTGCAGAAAGGCGGGTGTTACCAGCAGGATAAGAACCCAATGTATTGCTTTCATGTGTGAATAGTTTTTGATAGCCGAGGGGACTTTGTCCGGTGATCAATTTAAAATATTTATAGAAACCGGTGAAATTATTAAATCCACTCTCGAAACAGATCTGCTTAATGCTAAGGTTATTCTCGATGAGCAATTTACAGGCATGGCCCACGCGCAATTCGAGGAGAAATCGGGAATAGGTCTTTCTTGTCCGCGATTTGAAGAAGCGGCAAAAGGAGTTGGGGCTGATATTGGCCACGGCTGCGATCTCTTCCAGCTGGATGGCGCGGCGGAAATGGCGCAGGCTATAATCATAGATGCAATTGACGCGTTCGTGGCCGGTGCCGGCGAGGCTGTGGCGAAAGCCCATGGAGGCGAGGGGATAAAGCTGGTCCGATTCGGCAAGGACATGCATGGCTTCCATCAGGAGGATCATGCGGGACATGCCTTCCGAATCCAGCAGGGATTCGAGCAGGCGGGCGATCTTGCGTTTGGCTTCGCCTTCTACCTGGAGACCCCGTCGGGCCCTGTCGATGAGGGCCTTGAGGCGGACGTTTTCGGGAAGGTCGAGAAAAGAGCCGCCCCAGCAGTTTTCGGTGAAATGGGCGACAAAAACATCGACCGCTCCTTCGTCGAAACGCCAATAATGGGGCAGGTTGGCACCCACCAGTACAACATCGCCGGATCGAAACCGGCTGATATTGTCGCCCACGAACTGGGTGCCGTGCCCCTGCTTGAAATGAAGCAGTTCTACCTCCGCGTGAAAATGCCATTTGTTGTTGATATCTGGCGCGAGATCACGACGAACGCTAAAAGAGTGTCCGGGCTGGCTGGAAACTTTAAGCAATTGAGGTCGCATAGTAAGGTTTATTTAGATAAGCGTTTCCTTTTAGAATCCTGTGTTCTGGGTTAGCTTCGCATTGGCATCGAGCTCCGTTTGGGGAATGGGCATGAGATAATAGTTAGGTTGAAGGGTCATGCCGATACTGGCTTCCACCTGCTTGTAGGCGCCCAGCCGGATGAGGTCCCAGCGGCGATGGCCTTCGACGCAAAGTTCACGGGCGCGTTCCTTGACCAGCGTATCGATGAAATCACTTTGAGTGGCGACATTGGTGAAGCTGTACTGGTATTGCGTGGGGATGCCGGCGCGGGCAAGCACGGTATTGACACCGTTGAACTTGGCCGCGTTGGTAGGATCGACGTTGTTCATGGCCTCCGACTGCATCTCGAGCACATCGGCATAGCGGAGGACGATCCAGTTCATTTGCGAGTTGTTGGAGCCCTGTACCCAGGAGGGGTCGCGGTATTTATGGATATAAGGCGTCACGATCTTTCCGCCGGCGGTGTCGCTGAGGTTCCAGTTCTTCCGGATGCTGTCGTAAGCAGGGTAGCCGTTGGTCCAGAAGTTGGTGTTGGCCACGAAAGAGCCCGAGCCGCCGAGGGCCGACGGCGAGAACATGCGAACAGTGATGTTCTGCGTGGTGCCGCTGTTGTTGGAACCGAATTGGACCGCGAAGATCACTTCGGATTGTGCGGGATAATATTTCTTGTTCCAGTTGAACACGTCGGAATAGTTGGGCATCAGCGAATAGACGCCGGAGCTGATCACCGTGTTGCATTCATTGAGAGCGTTCTGGTTGTCGGCGGGATCGGCGTAAGGGGTCGAGGCGCGTTGCAGATAGACACGGGCCAGCATCGCGGAGGCAGCGCCGGAAGAGACCTCGCCTTTGTAGGCAGTGGGGATCTTGGGTTCGGGGAAGCAATTGGCCTCGGCATATTTCAGATCGGAGATGATCTGGGTGTATACGGCGGCGGCAGCGGTGCGTTTGGGGAACAGCGAGCTATCGCCGGGGCTGGTGATCGGGTGGAGCAGCAGGGGGACATCGCCGAAGCTGCGGACAAGATCGAAATAGGCCATGGCGCGAAGGAAATAGGCGTTGCCGACGATATGGTTGCGTGTGGACGCGTCCATATTGATCTTGGGGACGTTGGCGATCACATCGTTCGCACGGCTGATGAGCTTATAGCTATTTTGCCACCAGTTAGTGATCTCGGGGTTGGTGGCGGTGTATTGCAATTTATACATGTCGATGCGTTCCTGGTTCTGGGTCAGGATGGGCGCGAGGAGATCGGCCGGGCATTCCGTCATGATATAGATCGTGCGCTGATAGTAGGCCTGGGGCTGGAGCGCCGAGAAGGCGCCGTTGATAGCGCTCTGTGCGTCGGCAGCCGTTTTATAAAAGGTCTGGGGTGTCAGAAAGCTGTAGGGCGTCTCGGTGAGCTCTTTTTTGCAGGAGCCCAGGAGGATCGCGCCGACACCGGAAAGCAATAGGAAATATTTTTTCATCGTTGTTGTGTTTGTAATTTAGAATCCTAAGCGGATGCCCGCGAGATAGGTCCGGATATTGGGGTAGGGATTATAATCCGAGTTGAGCGACGTATTCGAATCGCCATAGGAGTTCACTTCCGGATCGAAGCCCGTATAGTGGGTGATGGTGATCAGGTTTTGGCCGGTAACATAAATACTGGCTGACTTGAATACACTCGTGAGCCTGGGCAGTGGCAGATCGTAGGAGAGGGTTACGGTCTTGAAACGCATATAGCTGCCGTCCTCGATGATATCGCTGGTCACACCCAGTGTACGTCGCAAGGTGCTCACGACGCTGGGCAGGCGGTTGTTGTTGCTGCCCGCAACCCAGCTGTCATGCAACACATAGGCGAACTTGTTGTCGGTGGTCGTTCCACTCTCCATCTCGATCCTATTCTCATTGAGGATATTGTCGCCATAGACACCCTGGATGAGGAGGTAGAGCTTGAAACGGCCATAGGTGATATCACTGGTAAAACCGTAGGTGAATTTCGGCAAGGCATGACCGATAATGGTGCGGTCCGCGGCGGTGATATTGTTATCGCCGTTGAGATCGGCATAGCGCGGGTCGCCGGGGCGGACGGTTTCCTTGGTGCCGCTTTGGGTGATCTGCGCCTGCGTTTGCCAGATGCCGAGGAATTTATAGCCATAGAAAGAACCCATGGGCTGACCGTCCTGGAGGATACTGGACACCTGGCCGCCGCTGGGGAAAAGGCTGGTGCTCACACTACCGACATATTGATAGCTTACATTGCCGAGGCTGAGGATCTTGCTGCGGTTGAGCGAGAAGTTATACGTCGTCGTCCAGTGCAGCTTTTTTCCCTGGATATTGTTCGTAGCCAGCAGGAATTCCACACCCTGGTTACGCAGGGCGCCGATGTTCTCGAGCAGGTTGGTGAAACCGGAGGTGGAGGGCAACGGCACATTGTAGAGGAGCTGGGTCGTTTTTTTGTTGTAGTAATCGGCGGTAAGCGTGATCCTGTTGCCGAAGAGGCCGAGATCGAAGCCGGCGTCGAGCTGGGCCGATTGTTCCCAATGAAGATCGGCGTTCGCGAGATTGTTGGCCGAGATACCCACGACCCGGGCGCTGTTGAGATAATAGGTGTTGGTGCCATATTGCGACTGGCTGTTGTAGTCGCCGATGTCCTGGTTACCCGTTTTGCCATAGCTGACGCGGAATTTGAGATCGCTGACGGCGGCGATGTTCTGGATGAATTTTTCATCCGAGGCGCGCCAGGCAAAGGCGCCGGAGGGGAAATAACCCCATTTGTTGTTGGGACCAAAACGGGAGGAAGCATCCGCGCGCCAGCTAAAAGTGACCAGGTATTTATCCATCAGCCGGTAGTTCAGGCGGGCGAGACCGGATACGAGCGAGTTCCTGGACTTATTGGAGCTGGTCGTCACGGAGCCGGCGACGCCGAGATTGTCGGTACCATAGCTGTTGGAGCTAAGGGTGGTGCCGGTGACGTTGGCGGAGCGATAGGTCCATTCCTGGTTGGTCCAGCCGCCTACAAAGTTAATGGCATGGATGCCAAAGGTCCTGTCGTAGGTTGCCGTGTACTCCTGCAGCCAATCGTAGTTGTTGTTGGTATTTACTGCCGCATAGCCATTGGTGTTGGCGCCGAGATAAGTAGTTGTCGGGCGGAAGATGTCCTCGCGGTAATTGAGCAGCTCGCCGCCGAAATTGGCGCGGAGCCTGAGCCCGTTGATCACCTCGTATTCGCCGTAGATATTGCTCAGCACACGGATGTTGTCGCCTTTGTCCGTGTTATTGACGGCAGCGGCCACGGGATTGCCGAGGATGTCGACGTAAGGCTGCGGGCCGTTCTGATAGGTGTAGGCGCCAGTGCTGTCCTTGATAGGAACAATGGGGCTTGCCCGCAAAGCATCGAGGATGGTGCCGCCGGTGCTGCCGCCATTGGTGTTGATATTGGCCTTTTGCTGGTAGTCATAAGAGGCCTGGGAGTTGAGACCGACCTTGATCTTAGACCCTACGCGATGGTCCAGGTTATACCGGACGATGCCGCGTTGATAGCCGGAGTTGAGGACGACGCCGCTTTGGTTGAAATAGCTGAGGCTAAGATAGTGATGCCCGTCCGCATTGCCGCCGCTGAAGCTGAGGCCATAGTTGGAGACGGGGGCCGTGCGGAAGATCGCCTTTTGCCAATTGGTGCCGGGCCCCATGGCATTGATCTGCGCCTGGGTATAGGGAAGGACGGTGTTGGTCCCATTGTTGGCATTGTTGGTGGCAGCCACGTCGTTGAGATAGGTGGCGAAGGTGGGCGCGTTCATCATTTGGAACTGACGCGATACCCTCTGCCAGCCGGTGTAGGCGTCGAAATTCACGGCGTTCCTGCCGCTGGTCCCTTTTTTTGTGGTGATCATCACGACGCCGTTAGAGCCGCGGCTGCCAAAGATGGCGGTGGCGGAGGCGTCTTTGAGCACGTCGATAGAGGCGATGTCCGCGGGGTTGAGCGTCGTTACGTCCGCGCCGGGGAAATCATCGATGACATAGAGCGGATCGCTCCCCGAAGAGATGGAGTTGGTGCCACGCACGCGGACCATAAAGGAAGAACCGGGTTGGGAGTTGGTCTGGGTGACCTGGACGCCGGCTACCGTTCCTTCGAGTAGCTGACTGGTACCGGTCACCGGCGTTTTTTCGATGTCGCCCAGCGGTACAAGACCTACTGCCCCTGTGAGGTCTTTCTTTTTCGTAGAACCATATCCCACGACGACGACTTCATTGAGCCCTTTGGCTGATTCTTTTAAGGAGATGACAAAGGGCTGTTCGGAGATCCTGCCCGACGGTATTTGTGTTGTCTCATAGCCGACGGCCGAGACCTCGAGGACGAAATGGCTTCCGGGTGTTTCGATGGTGAAGGTGCCGTTCTCGCCGGCGGCGGCACTGGCTGATCTCTTTGCGCCCTGCAGGGAGATCGTGGCGCCGGCAATAGGTTTGTTGTCGGTTGAAGAAACGACTTTTCCGGTGATGGTTCTGACCTGGGCTTGCAACGTGGGTCCGAGCATGAGCGTCAGTGCCAGCACGAAAAGCAATTTTCGCATAAGCATAATGGCAAGTTTTTTTAAGTGGGTTGTCGATATTCTGATGCCAAATTGGAGAAAAGTTTCAGGATAATGTCTTGTGGCTGGTTGCTTTATTTACGGAAACGGTTGCGAAGAAAACCCGAAAATTCAACTACAACGTTTTCGTAAATAAAGCCCGGAGAGGTAGGGGGATTGCGTAATTTTCGGATTCAGCCGCGAGGGCGGCGACCATTCAAAACATACCGCTTGTCTATGAACTCGGTTAACTTAAAACAATTAGCCCGGGAGCTCAATTTGTCTGTTTCCACCGTCAGCCGCGCCTTGCGGGACAGTTGGGAGATCAGCACCCCCACCAAGCAACGCGTTTTTGCGCTTGCAAAAAAGATGAACTTTCAGCCCAATCCTTACGCGAGCAGTCTGCGTAAACATCGCAGCCGCACCATTGCCGTCGTGATCCCCGAGGTCGCCAACAATTTCTTTGCGCTGGCGATCAAAGGCATCGAAACGGTGGCCCGGACGAAAGGATATCATGTGCTGATCTATCTTACCAATGAAGACGTAGCGGAGGAGGTGGCCATCGCTTCCAGTCTGCAGAGCGGAAGGGTGGACGGCGTAATCCTATCGCTTTGCGGGTCGGCGCAGGACACGCGCCACCTGCTCGAATTACAGCAGCGGAATATCCCGATGGTGTTCTTTGACCGGGTTTCCGAAGGGCTCACGGCGCCCAGGGTGATGACCAATGACTATGAAAGCGGTTTCGTCGCTACCGAGCATCTGATCAAGGCCGGGTGCAGACGGCTCGCGCATCTCACGATCTCGATGAGCCTGAGCATTTCATTAAAACGGCAGCAGGGATACCTGGATGCCATGCGGAGGTTCGAGCGGGACGGGGGGATCATCCATTGCGGCAGCGACGACGAGGCCAATTACCGGTTGATCAGGGAACTGCTGGCGCGGGAGGATCGGCCGGACGGCGTCTTCGCGTCAGTGGAGAAACTAGCAGTGCAGGTATATCATGTATGTCGTGAATTGGGGCTGCGGATACCGGAGGATGTAAAGGTGATCAGTTTTTCAAATTTGGTGACGGCTTCGCTGCTGAATCCTTCGCTCACCACGATCGCGCAGCCGGCTTTCGATATGGGTAAGGAAGCGGCGACGATCCTGTTCCGGCGGCTGGAGAAAAAATATATTGTGACACCGGAGGACCGGGTGATGTTGCCGGCCCGCCTCGAGGTCCGGGAGTCTACCGGGGCGGGGCTTTCCCGTTAAGCTCCGAAACGAGCAGCGGCCAGTCCTTATTGGATCGATGCGCCTGGGTCATGATCTTCTTTATATGCTCCACGATATACGGGTGTTTCGCCGAGATGTCCATGGTCTCGTGGGGATCTTTTTCCAGATCATATAATTCGATATGCGGGTCGGCGATGGTGTTCACATTCAGCCGGATGCCTTTCCATTTGCCCCAGCGGACGGCCTGGCGGCCGCCGTTCTCATGAAATTCCCAATAAAAATAGTCGTGTTGTTTGGCTTTTTCGGGATGACCTTCGAGAAGCGGAAGGATAGAATAGCCGTCGATGTTTTTCGTCACGGGGATGCCTGCAACCCGTTCGAAGGTCGGAAAGAGGTCCCAGAAGGCGAAGGGCTGTTCGCTGCTGGCGCCGGGACGGATGGTGCCGGGCCATACCGCTACGAAGGGCTCGCGGATGCCGCCCTCGTAGAGATCGCGTTTGATGCCGCGGAGCGATCCGCTGCTATTGAAGTAGGCGGGGTCGTTGCCGCCTTCGCGATGCGGACCGTTGTCGCTGCTGAAGAGGATCAGCGTGTTGCTTTCGATGCCGAGGGCTCGTACTTGTTTTCTCACCTCCCCGACATAACGGTCGAGACGGGAGACCATCGCGGCATAGGCGGCGCGGAGACTGTCGTGGAACTTTGCGAGATAATCGGCATAGACGCTGTCATGAGGCACCTGCAGCTCGGCGTGGGGCAGGGTATAGCTTAACCACAGGAAAAAGGGCCGTTGTTTGTTGGCCGTTATGAATTGCAGCGCATGCTGATGGATAAGGTCGGCAGAATAGACTGTTCCGTCGAGGCTGATCTTTTCGGCATTGGACCAGAGATGGTCGGGGTAGTAATTATGCGCGAGGGTCTGACAATTATAGCCAAAGAAATCGGTGAAACCTTTTTTGTTGGGAGTGCCGGATGAGCCGGGGTAGCCGAGGCCCCATTTGCCGAAATCGCCGGTGACATAGCCGTGGCTTTGCAGGACGGTGGCGATGGTCAGGCTGGAATCCGGAAACGGGAATTGTCCTTCGGGTTTGAAGCCGCGGTTGCCGCGGATGGGGGTATGGCCGGTGTGGAGGCCCGTCATAAAGCTGGCACGGGAGGGGGCGCAGACGGTGGCGCCGGCATAGCAGTAGGAGAAGCGCATTCCGTCGGCTGCCATCTGGTCGATATTGGGCGTATGGATCTTTTGCTGGCCCTGGTAGCCGACATCGCCGTAGCCCAGGTCGTCCGCAAGGATGAAGATGATGTTGGGCTGTCGCGGCTGCGCGTGAGCCGCGAAGGAGAAGACAAGCAGGATACAAAAGGCGATCGATCTCATTAGGATTGCAATTGTCCGCTGAAATTAGGGATTTCCTGCGGGCGAAGTGCAAAGAGATCGGCCAATAATTCATAGGAGTGGAAACGATCCTCGGCCGTTTCGGTAAACGTGGAAAGCACGATCTCGTCGACGCCGAAATCGGTGGCGAGGTTCCCTAGTTTTGTCCGCAGCTGGTCCGGCGTGCCGATGGCGGTACGCTGGCGGTTGTAGAGTACGCGTTGGTATTCGGCCGGCGTGTACTCATAAGCGGTAGCCGCCGCCACGGTGGGGATCTCGTCATAGCGGCCTTTTTCGAAACCCAGGAGGCGGTAGTCGACGAGAACCTGGACCTCTGCCGCTTTTTCGGGGTCTTCGGAACAGAAGGCGAAGACGCCTACGCTGGCTTTGGGTTCGGCAAGAGTGGCGGAAGGGCGGAATCGGTCTTTATACGCGCGCACCGCTTCGGGACCGCCTACGGGATTGATGAATTGTGCGAACGAGAGGGCCATGCCGAAATGCGCGGCGAGATAGGCGCTTTCGCCGGAGGACGTGAGCATCCAGAGCTCGGGCCGGGTGTCGATCTTCGGGATGGCCCGGATCTTCCCTTCATAGCTGCCGGGTGTGGGCGTGTCGGTGAGAAAGGCTTCGAGATCGCGGATCTGGCGAATATAATCCTGCGGATCGAAGGTATTGCCGGGGTTGAGCAATTGCGCAGTCAACCGGTCTCCGCCGGGGGCACGGCCGATGCCGAGGTCGATACGGCCGGGATAAAGTGCTTCCAGCAGGCGAAAGTTCTCCGCTACCTTGAGGGTGCTGTGATTGGGTAGCATGATACCGCCCGAACCCAGTCGGATATGTTTTGTCTCTGCGGCGAGCCGGGCTATAAAGACTTCCGGCGCGGCGCCGGCGAGGGTCGAGGTATTGTGATGTTCGCTGATCCAATAGCGCGTATACCCCAGCGAATCAGCCAGCCTGGCAAGCCGGATGGACTCCTGCAGGGCGGCAGGTGCATCGCTGTTTTTGCGGATGGGAGTCTGGTCGAGGACGCTGAGGCGGATGTTCGGTTGCATAATTCCGTCTAACAGAAGGAGGATAAAAAAGTTTGGAATTCCAGAATCGTTGATATATATTTGATATCAAAATGATATTAAATCAAATTTTATGGATACTCAACTCAAAGAAAAGATCATCCAGCCGACGGAAGGCTATGGGATGTTAGTGGTGTTATTGGTGTTGTTGGGCGGTGGGATCGCTTTATTGGCCAGCGAGATCAGCGGGCCACTGGGTGCGATCGCCCTCGTAGCAGCGCTATTTTTCTCCAAGGGATTTCTGGTAATCCCGCCGAATACGGCGAAGGTGATGTTGTTGTTCGGTAAATACGAGGGGACAGTTTCGCACGCCGGGCTATTCTGGGTGAACCCGTTCTATGGCCGTCAAACAGTATCGTTAAGGGCGAGGAATTTTGAAAGCGAGCAGCTCAAGGTCAACGATAAGATGGGCAATCCGGTGCTGATCAGTGTCATCCTTGTTTGGAAGGTGAAGGATACGTACCGCGCTTCATTTGAAGTAGATGTCTATGAGAAGTTCGTGAAGATACAGACCGACTCGGCGGTGCGGAAGTTGGCGGCATTGTATCCCTACGATCATTTTGAGGACGAGCAGGCCGGCGTCACGCTGAGTACGGATTTCAACGAGGTCAATACGACACTGGAGCGGGAGACCTCGGAGCGATTGGATATTGCGGGCATCGAGGTGGTGGAGGCCCGGATCACGCATTTGGCCTATGCGCCGGAGATTGCAAGCGCGATGCTCAGGCGGCAACAGGCGTCGGCGGTGGTGGCAGCGCGGCATAAGATCGTGGAAGGGGCGGTAGGCATGGTGGAGAGTGCGCTGAATTTACTTTCGAGCAAGCAGATCATCGAGCTGGATGAGGAGAAGAAGGCGGCGATGGTGAGCAATCTGATGGTGGTCTTGTGTGGGGACAGGGACACGCAGCCGATAGTGAATGCCGGGACTTTAAATCATTGATGATGGCGGAGAAGAAGCCTTTTGCATTACGGATAGACGCGGCGACGATGAAGGCGCTCGAGAAGTGGGCTGCCGACGAGTTTCGCAGTGTCAATGGACAGATCGAATGGGTCTTGCACAAGGCGTTGCGGGAGGTGGGGCGGATCAAGGACAAGCCGCAACGTGAGGGCTCGGGGGACGATGGCTCAAGGGAGCAGTAGCGGGCGAATGATAGGCCGTGATGGGCATGCTCATTGCAGGCATGTTCAAAACGATATTTTATGCCTACGAAAGCAACTATTGACGCAGCCAAACGCGATAAAGCACAAGGGAAATCCGCGAGTACACAAGCCGGAGAGTTTGTGAAGGCGGAGATGGACAGCATCCGCAAGGGCCAAACGGGTGCGCGCAGCACAAAGCAGGCGATCGCCATCGGCCTTTCCGAAGCCCGCAGGGCAGGGGTGGAGCTCAAGCCGCCGGCAAAGGGCAAGACCTCCGAGAAGACGCGGAAGAATGCCAAGCGGGAGCTTGAAAAAGGAAAGCGGCATGAACCGGTGGATCCCAGGCGGAGCCGTGCACGGGCCATGGTGCAGAAAAGAGAAGGCACCGAAGCTGCTTCGCCTGCGGCCCTTTCGAAACAGGCTAAGACGGCGGCGCAGCAACGAACTCCCGGCGAGCGGAGTGCAGCCGCAAAGAAAGCAGCGCATACGCGGGCACAACATTAAAAGAGAACCCGGCCCTCGGGCCGGGTTCTCTCATACCTTTTATTGTTTCGCGGGGCCGCCGCCGTCTTCCGGTTTCTTACAGCACGTGGGGAGGCGTTTGTAGGAGTCGGGTTCGGCGGTGACGTCGTCGGCATCATAGCCTACGTTTGCGATATCGGCCTTGATATTTTCGATGTTGGTGCGATCCGTGAGAAAGGTGACGGTAGTGATCTTCTTTTTGTAGTCTACATTGATCTTTACGATGCCGTCTTCATGGCTCATGTAGTTCTCTATACGGGCCTTGCATTTTTCGCATTGTACGGTAGGCGTCTTGATAACCACCGTTTTCTTAACGGGTGTCTGGGCCGATACCGAGCCAATTAAGGCGAAGAAGGCGAGCAGGAGGAGTTGCATTTTTTTCATATGTAATGGAAATTAGATACTGTAAGATACGAAAACTTGCTAGCCCTGCCAAGCCGCAGGGTCTACACTCCATTTCAGCAGGATGTCCTGTTCCTGAGCGCCGACGAGGCCTTTTTCCATGGCCAGGCTGATCAGGGTGGGATAGTCGGAGAGCGAGACATAGGGGACGCCCGCTTTTTCAAAGGCCTGGCTTACCGTCGTAAAACCATAATTGAAGATCGACACTACCCCCAGTACCGGCATTCCTTCCTGCCGGAGGACATCGACAACCTGCAGGCTGCTTTTTCCGGTGGAGAGGAGGTCTTCGATGACCACGGTCGGTTGTCCGGACTGGTAATACCCTTCGATCTGCTGGCCGAGGCCGTGTTCCTTGGGTTTGCTGCGGACATAGACATAGGGCAGCTTGAGCTGATCAGCGGCCATCGCGCCCCAGGGGATACCGGCCGTCGCCACACCGGCGATGAGGGCTGCTTCGGGGAACTGGGCAAAGATGACATTGCACATTTCGGACTTGATAAAATCGCGGATATAGGGGAAGCCCAGGATCTTGCGGTTGTCGCAATAGATGGGGCTTTTCCAGCCGGAGGACCAGGTAAACGGTTGACGGGGGCTCAGCTTGACGGCCTGCGCCTGGAGGAGCTTTTCGGCTACCGCTTTCCCGCTGGTAGTAGTGATCTTTTCTGCCATAATGCGAAAGTAGGTAAATTGCGGCTAACTCACCCCATAAGCCGACGAAGGAGGCTTGGTCCGATAGGACAGACATTAGCGTTTTGCCGGTAATTCGCTACATTGCATAAAGCGAATTACCGGCACATCTATGCATCTTAAGATCTACTTTAACGACAAGCCGCTTTTTTTGTGCGATGCGATGACGCCGGAGATCCAGGCCTATGCGCATCACGACGATGCGGTGTTCATCGATGATTTCTCGCATCACGCAGTGAATGCGATGATCCACGAAATGCGGCAGGCCAAAGTCCATGCCGGTATCTTTTTGCATGCCGGCCTGGAGGAGCTGCGGAAAGCCTTCTGGAAGAAATTCCTGCTGATAAAAGCAGGGGGCGGGCTGGTGCGGAATGGCGAGGGCCGGTACCTGTTCATGCTACGAAGGGGCGTATGGGATCTGCCCAAGGGGAAGCTGGACCCGGGGGAAACCATCGAACAGTGTGCCGTGCGCGAGGTAGGCGAGGAAACGGGGCTGGAGCGGGTGCAATTAGAAAGTCCGTTGCTGATCACGTATCATACCTACGATGAGAGCGGCAAGCATATCCTGAAAGAAACACACTGGTTTCGTATGCGCGTGGCAGATACCTCGGGATTGAAGCCGCAGCTGGAAGAGCAGATCACCGAGCTGCGATGGGTGGCCCCGGGCGAGTTCGGCGGAGTATTGCATCATACGTTTCCGAGCATCAGGGATGTGATCCAAACGGCGGGTTCCTAAGCGGACATTGCCTGGCTACGAGATCTTTTTTATGATGGCTACGGTGAGCCGGCTGATGCAGACGAGCTTTTCGCGTTCGTCGTGGATGCGGATATCCCACACATGCGTGCTCTTGCCGAGATGTATGGGACGGGCGGTGCCTGTCACAAACCCACTGCGGACGCCGCGGACATGGTTCGCATTGATCTCGAGACCTACACAATCATAACTGCGACGGTCTACTATGAAGGCCGAGGCCACGCTGCCGAGGGTTTCGGCAAGCGCTACGGAAGCCCCGCCATGGAGCAGGCCATAGGGCTGGCGGGTACGGTGATCTACCGGCATACGGCCTTTGAGATAATCTTCACCGACCTCGATGATCTCCATGCCGAGGTGTTCTCCCATGGTGCCGCGGCTCAACGGGTTGAGCTGGTCGGGGGTGATAGCCGGGTCGTACCAGATAGGCATCAGCGGTGTTTTTTTTGTTGAAGAAAGGCCGCGACGACATCGGGCAGGAACTGGGAGACGTCGCCGCCGTTCTTAAGGACATCACGGACCAGCGTAGAGGCCACGGAGGTATACTGCGGGAGACAGGTTAGGAACACGGTCTCGATGTCGCCGTCGAGGCTTCGGTTCATGTCGGCAATAGCCTTCTCGTATTCGAAATCATTCACATAACGGATACCCCGAAGGATGAAATTGGCACCTACCTGCTGACAGCAACGGATGGTGAGACCCTCGAAGGCGACGGCTTCGACTTTAGGATTGTTCTTATAGATCTCGCGGATCCAGTCGAGGCGTTGTTCCACCGAGAACATCGGCTCTTTGTTGACGTTGCGGCCGATGCCGATAAAGAGTTTGTCGAACAGCGGCAGCGAGCGGTTGATGATGTCCTGGTGACCGATAGTGATCGGGTCGAATGTGCCGGGAAATAAGCCTACACGGTTCTTAATGGGTTTCATAAGCAAGACGGAGGTTAGGTTTTAGGTTTTCGAGTCAGGTTTGTTGGTTCCGCCTGCCAGCAGGTAGAGTACGGCCATGCGGACGGCGACCCCATTTTCTACCTGGTGGAGGATGATGGATTGCTTGCTGTCGGCCGCATCACTGTCCAGTTCCACGCCACGGTTGATCGGACCGGGGTGCATGATCACGATCTCCTTGCTAAGACTGTCGAGCAGGCGTTTGTTGACGCCATAGGCCAGGCTGTATTCCCGCAGGGAGGAGAACAGCGGCTGGTTCTGCCGCTCCAGCTGGATGCGCAGCACGTTGGCGACGTCGCACCATTCCAGGGCCTTGCGCAGATTATATTCCACCCGGACGTCGAAGGCTTCACGGATATGAACCGGTATCAGGGTAGGGGGGCCGGCGAGGGTGATCTCGGCGCCCATCTTTTTAAGGAGATAGATATTGCTCAAGGCCACGCGGGAGTGCATGATGTCGCCGATGATGGCGATCTTTTTTCCTGCGAGGGCGCCCAGTTTTTCGCGGATGGAGAAGGCGTCCAGCAGGGCCTGGGTCGGGTGTTCGTTGATGCCGTCGCCGGCGTTGACAATGGCGGCGGGGATATGTTTGGCCAGGAAATGCGGGGCGCCGCTGGCGCTGTGCCGCATGACGACCATGTCCACTTTCATCGACAGGATATTGTTGACCGTGTCCAGGAGGGTCTCGCCTTTTGCCGCAGAGGAGCCGGAAGCGGTGAAGTTGATGGTGTCAGCCGAAAGACGTTTTTCCGCCAGCTCAAAGGAGATACGGGTGCGGGTGGAATTCTCGTAAAAGAGATTGACGATGGTTACATCGCGCAGGGTGGGGACCTTCTTGATCGGTCGCTGTAATACTTCTTTGAATTGGGTGGCGGTGTCTAAAATGAGCTGAATGTCGCCGGGCTGGAGATCTCTAATGCCTAGAAGATGTTTGGTACTCAGTTGCATTAGAACGCAAAATTAGCGTTTTTTTTTGATTTCCAAGCTAGCTATCCAGCAAAGCCACTTCGTCCTTTCCATCTTTTTCCTGCCAGAAGACCTTTACTTTTTGGGTCAGCATGGAATCGATCGGCCGGCCCACATAGTCGGCCTGGATGGGCAGCTGGCGGCTGAAGCGGCGGTCGATGAGGACGCAGAGCTCGACCTTGGCGGGACGGCCGAAATCCAACAAGGCGTCCAGGGCGGCCCGGATGGTACGGCCTGTCCAGAGGACATCGTCTATGAGGATGACATTCTTGTTCTCGATGGAAAAGGGGATATCGGTTTTGTTGAGCTCATGGAGACCGGTGCGGACATCGTCACGATAGAAGGTGATGTCCAGTTTTCCGTACCGGATGGAGGCCGGGGCGACGAGCGTCCGGAGTTGCTGAACGATGCGGTCGGAGAAATAGATGCCCCGCGGCTGGATACCGATGAGTACGGTGTTTTCCAGCTCGAGATGGTTTTCGAGCAGTTGGTTGGCCAGGCGTTGTATGGTGATCCGTAGCTGTTGGTCGTTCAAGATGATCTTCAAGAAGAAAATTTTTATAAAAATAGGACAAAAAAAGAAGTCGTCACCGCTGGCGACGGGTCTTTTGTGCTTTTATAAGGAGGACGATTACTGGCCGCCACCACCGAATTTGAAGACGGCGGTGAGGGACAGGTTGCCGTAGGTTTGGCCGTTGGCGGAAACGCCGTTATAGCCGAGAATGACCTGGAACTGATCCGCGTTGTAGCCGATCTGGGGAAAGTAGTCGAAACCGCTGGTACTGCCGCCGCCGCCGGTGAGGAAACCGATACCTGCCTGAGCGCCCACGAAAAACTGGTCCACAGGATAGAAGCGGGGACCGACAACGACGGGGATCAACCCCAGCGAAGGATACTTAAATGATTCGGTTCCGCCGAGCCCATCGCTGACGGTGACGGTCTTGCCGAAAAAGCTGGTATACCCCGCGGTGAGTACACCGGTGAACTGGTCGGTGAAATTGTATTCACCCATGACACGTCCGCCAACTCCAAAGCTGCTGACGTTGTGGAAGGTGCCGATGGGCAGGCCGAGGTTGAGCCCAACGCCAAAATGGAATTCGCCTTGTTGTTGCTGTTCCTGAGCCTTAGCACCATAAAAGGTTGCGATCAGGAGGTAGATGGAAAGGAGCTTTTTCATAATAGTTGAGATGGTTTGCCACAAAACTACGTATGTATTTTGTACACCAACGTGCAAAAAAACCGGGGCCGCAAAAACGGCCCCGGCCAACATTCTATACAAACTTCTAAAAACAAAAGAGGCTTCTGTTTAACGCCGCTCCGTACAAGATAATTGTCTTTGCTGCACGGAATTATCTTCCGGGTGCCTTGAATAGGGTGAACATCAGGTCAAGTTGAAAGACGCCATTCCTGACACCGTACTGACCATACCCAGTGCCGTATTGTGCGTCGTTGGCGACGTTGGTGACACCGACATTGTAACGAAGATCAATGGCCACTGGAGCCATCGGAATTTTGTAACCGCCGCCGAATACCCAAGAGAAATCGGCTGAGTTATAATAGGAAGATACATCCTGAGTTGAACCATCTGCAAACTTGTCTTTTGCGTTCAGTTTGAAGCCAAGCTGGGGGCCTGTTTCCAGAAAAAAGCCCGGGGGGAACGTGAACTTAGCCAGTACGGGGATATTGAGGTAGTTTACATGTTCGGTAGTCGTCCCGCCGTTTCCGTCGTCGACTTTAAATCCCTGGCCCGAATAATAAAGCTCGGGTTGAAAACTAAAAAAACGGACCACGGGGATCTTCAGGAATACACCCAGATTGAAGTTGGCCAGTGTGCTGTAGCTGTATCCGTTAAAGCCATTGCTCACGTTCATATTAGCAATATTAAGCCCACCTTTAACGCCGAACTGGACCGATCCTTGTGCGTTAGCCACCGTAAAAGTCACACCGGCGATAAGCACAAATAATAATCTTTTCATAATCGTAGTTTATATTGTTGTTCTAATTACAAAAAGCATACCCAGCATCGCAGATGCTGGGTATTGTGATAGAAGTATTTTGTTATCAAGAGGTTATTGCCCCTTATTTCTTGGCGCCAAACAGCGTATAACGCAGCCCGAGCTGGAAAACACTGTTGTGCAGCTTGCCGGTCGAATTGCTGCTGCCGCCGGAGTTGTCACCGTTGTTCTCGATGTTCGAGATGCCGAGATCGTAACGGAGCTCGATGCCTACTCCTGTCTTGGGGATGTCGTAACCTACGCCGAAATCCCATGAAAAGTCGGCAGAATTGTAAGCGTTCTTGTCGTCAGCAGATACACCTTGAACCTTGGCTTTCGCGCTCAACAGGAATCCGACCTGGGGACCCGTTGCGACACTGAAACCGGAGCTGTGGGTGTATTTGACCAGCAACGGGATGTTCAGGTAATTGAGGTGCTGCGATCCGGTGACGCCCTGGTCGCTGTATTTCGCACCCTGACCGGAGTAGTCGATCTCGGGGCTAAAGCTAAGGGACGCGGCGAACGGAATTTTGGCAAAGATGCCTCCGTTGAAACCTGCCAACGTGCTGGCGCCTGTTGCATCGCTACCCGTTAGGGTGGCGAGATTGGCTCCGGCCTTAACACCAAATTGGATCTGCGCATGTGCTGTGGCGAAACTAACGCCAGCGATGAGGATTAGTACTAGTTTTTTCATAAAGGAATTGTTTTTCCAGATGCAAATATAGTCGCCGAATCGAAAAATGCGGACTACGAAAACCGCGGTTTTTTATTGTGCGCTGCCAAAAAAGTGTGCATTTGTGCGTTAGGATTGCTGATTTACATTGTTTTATGCAATTACTAAATGTTCTATTTGTTAATAACGTAGATATATATACGAAGTTGTCTTTTGATAAAGGTCAAAATAACAATAATGATTATTTCCTTGTTTTAAAAATGGCTATAATTGCTTTCCTAAACCCAATACCCATGATAACTATTAGTGACCTCAATGGCAAAGAAGACAACTACACCTGGTGGCTGAACATTATGCCCGATGAAATGCCCCGCCTTGGCATTCTTCCCAGGGAGATCAGAGAACACCTGGACTACTCACTGGACTCGCTGGATGTCATCGAAAAGTACATCGTCTCGAACTACACGGTAGAGGACCTCAAAGACCGCCGGAATAAGTTCGCGCGGGATCTTTTTGTGCGTTATATCGGTGAGACCTTTCGCAAGAACGTGCCGGAGTTGTTCTGGTCGTTCGAAGCGGAGAACGCGAAAGATGCTTATTATGGAATTCCGGTGCTGATGACGCCGGCGGAAGGTGTTCCGCCGATGACGCCCACACTTTGGGTCACGGAGCTCCCGGGACAAAAAGGGATAGGTTTCCTGCGATCGCGATTGAAGCTCGCGAAGGCGGCTTAAAAAATTGAAAACGGCCCCGAAGGGGCCGTATTTCTTATCGTTATTCTGCTAAGAACGGATAGCGATAGTCGGTAGGCGGAGCGAACGTCTCCTTGATGGTACGGGCGCTGAGCCAGCGATAGAGATTGAGCATCGATCCGGCCTTATCGTTCGTCCCCGAGCCGCGGGCGCCACCAAAGGGCTGCTGGCCTACGACGGCGCCGGTGGGCTTATCGTTGATATAGAAATTGCCGGCCGCATTGCGAAGCCGGTTGGTCGCTACATCGATAGCCGCACGGTCACGGGCAATGATCGACCCCGTAAGGGCGTAGGGCGAAGTATTGTCGACGAGTTCCAGTGTCTTCTCGAAATCCCCTGGCTGATAGACATAGATCGTGAGCACGGGGCCGAAGATCTCTTCGCACATCGTGACGAAATTCGGATCTTTGGCTTCGATCACCGTAGGCTGTACAAACCACCCTTTGGTCTTATCGCACTCCCCGCCCACGAGGATCTCGGCCTTGGGGTCTTGTTTGGCTTTATCGAGATACGATTTGATCTTGTTGAAGCTTCGTTCGTCGATCACCGCATTGATGAAATTCGAGAAATCTTCCACCGAACCCATCCTGAAGCTCTTGATGCCCTCCACCAGCTTTTTCTTGACTTCGGCCGCCAGGTTGGCCGGGATATAGGCGCGGGAGGCGGCGGAGCATTTTTGTCCCTGGTATTCGAACGCGCCGCGGAGCAGGGCGGTGGCGAGCACATCCGGATCGGCGCTCTCATGGGCCAGGACGAAGTCTTTGCCGCCCGTCTCGCCAACGATCCGGGGATAGGTGCGGTAGCGGCTTACGTTCTCGCCGATGGTCTTATAAAGATGATTAAAGGCAGCGGTAGACCCGGTAAAATGGAGACCGGCGAAATCCCTGTGTTCGAAACAGATCTTGCCCAGCACGGGGCCGTCGACATAGATCAGGTTGATGACCCCGTCCGGCAGTCCCGCCTCTTTTAAGATGCGCATGAGCAGTTGCGCCGAGAAGATCTGCGTATACGCCGGCTTCCAGATGACGACATTGCCGCAAAGCGCCGCGGAGGTGGGCAGGTTGCCGCCGATAGCGGTGAAATTAAAAGGCGTGATGGCCAGCACGAAGCCTTCCAGCGGACGCCATTCGGTGCGGTTATGAACGCCGGGACCGCTTACCGGTTGCTGACGGTAGATCTCGCTGAGGAAATGCACGTTCCAGCGGAGAAAGTCGATGAGCTCGCAGGCGCTGTCGATCTCGGCCTGGTAGACGTTCTTGCTTTGGCCCAGCATCGTAGTGCCGTTCATGTAGGCACGGTATTTTCCGGAGATCAGGTCGGCTGCTTTGAGGAAGATGGCGGCGCGGTCTTCCCAGGCGAGCGCGGTCCATGCAGCCTTGGCCTTGAGCGCGGCGTCGATGGCCTGGCGGACATGCGATTCGTCACCTTCGTGAAAATGTCCGATGGTGTGGGCGGTCTCGTGGGGTGGACGCAGGGCAATGGTCTTGCCGGTGCGAACTTCCTGGGAGCCGATAAACATCGGGATATCGTGCGTAGTGCTTTTAAGCTCTTGTAAAGCTTTTTTCTGGAGCTCCCGCTCCTTCGTCCCCGGAGCGTAAGACAGCACCGGTTCGTTGTGCGGGGCGGGGTAATTGAAATAACCTATACTCATGTGTTAACTTATTATTGTGTGACTCGCTGCTCAGCTACGCCTGCTGCGCAGGCTAAGCGGGGCTAATGACCTTCGCGGCCCTGTTTCGACACGGCCCGCTCGGTCGTAGCCTTTCGGCTATCCTTCGGGCGACCGCCGTCCCGGCGGTCAGGTTGTAGTTTCTTTCTCACTCATCAGATACGCTTTGATGAAGCCGTCGAGCTCGCCATCCATCACGGGTTGCACATTGCCGACCTCATAATCGGTACGGTGGTCTTTGATCATCTTATAGGGATGGAAGACATAGCTGCGGATCTGGGATCCCCACTCGATCTTTTTCTTCGTGGAGTTGGTAGCGTTCTTGAGCTCTTCGCGTTTGCGCAGCTCTTCTTCATACAGCCGGCTTTTGAGCATCTTGAGGGCTTTCTCGCGGTTTTCGCCCTGGGTACGGGCCTGCTGGCATTCCACGATGATGCCGCTGGGGATATGTTTCAGCCGAACGGCCGTTTCCACCTTGTTGACGTTCTGACCGCCCTTACCGCCGCTTCGGTAGAACTCCCATTCCAGATCGGCGGGGCTGACCTCGATCTCGATGCTGTCGTCGACCAGCGGGTAGACAAAGACGGAAGCAAAGGAGGTATGCCGCCGGGCGTTGGAATCGAAAGGGGAGATACGAACCAGCCGGTGCACCCCGGATTCCGCTTTGAGAAAGCCATACGCGAAGGGGCCGTCGAACTGAAGGGTGGCGCTTTTGATACCGGCGCCTTCCCCGTCTTGCAGATCGAGCTCCGTAACGGACCAACCTTGTTTCTCGCCATACATGCGATACATTCGGAGGAGCATCTCGGCCCAGTCCTGGCTTTCCGTGCCGCCGGCGCCCGAGTTGATCTGCATCACGGCGGGAAGCTCGTCTTCGGGTTGGTTGAGCGTACTCTTGAACTCTACTTCTTCGATCAGCGCCAGGGCCTTGCCATAGGCTTCGCGCGTCTCTTCTTCCGTAGCCTCGCCGGCTTTCCAGAAGTCGAAGAGGACGACGAAATCTTCGACGGAGGCGTCTACGGATTCGTAGAGCTTGACCCAGTATTCATTCAGCTTGATGTTCTTGAGGATCTCCGTAGCCCTCTTGTTATCGTCCCAGAAGCCCGGGCTTAACGATAATTGTTTCTCTTCGTTGATCTTATATTGACGGTTGTCGACGTCAAAGAAACCTCCTCAGGACGGCCACACGGTCCCTCATAGATTTGATCTGTTCTTGTGTCATATGGCGGCAAAGGTACGATTTTTTAGGCTATATTTAGCCATGACCGGCCATTACCTGCATAACACCGAAGCGAATACCCATGGGGGTATGCCCCCTTTTTTTCGAAAGGCCTTGATCCTCGGAGGCGTGCTGTTGTGGTTTAGTTTCCCGCTGACGGCGCAATCGGAGCTGCGCCCTGGTTTTGACGCGGCGGAATACCGGGAACTGTTACGGGTTTTCCAGGTGCAGTTCGGGATAGAATGGCCGGGAGATGATCGATCCCCAACCGATACCGCGCGTCCACCCGCGATCGGTAAGCCGGAGCAATACAGCTTCGAGTACCTGAGCGCGGATGCAGGCATGCGAAACCGCTGGGCGTTATGGTTACGGCAGGACCATCGGGTGGCGGCGATTATCCTTCGCGGGACGGTGGGCGATCCCGTGAGCTGGCTGGAAAATTTTTATGCGGGACAGGCACCGGCAAACGGGGCATTCCAGCTAAACGACAGTGTTCGGTTCGAGTACCACCTTGCTGCCGATGAGCGGGCGATGGTGCATGCCGGTTGGCTGATAGGGCTGGCTTCCCTGGCACCTTCGATCGTCGCCCGGATCAATAGTGAATATGCGCAGGGGGTGCATGCATTTATCCTGTTCGGTCATAGCCAGGGCGCCGCGCTGGCTTTTCTTACCCGCAGCTATCTGTACTATCTGCAACAGAAAGGAGCGCTGCCGGCCGATATCGTCTTCAAGACCTATTGCAGTGCCGCGCCCAAACCCGGCAATGCGTATTATGCCTATGACTACGATTTCATCACCCGCGGAGGATGGGGGCTCACGGTGGTGAATGCGGCAGACTGGGTTCCGGAGACTCCTTTTTCCCTACAGACCATGGGGGATCTCAATCCGGTGAACCCTTTTGCCAATATCGACAAGGCCCTCGCACGGATGTCGCTGATAAAACGATTGTATATCAAGGGAAAATACAACAAGCTGCATCGGCGGGCGCGAAAGGCTGCGACCGCTTTCCGAAAGGTGCTGGGGAATAGGGCGGGGGCCTGGGTGCGGAAGGCACTGCCGGAATTACAGGAGCCGGTGCTCGGACCGGGTATGAACTACCAGCGGGCGGGAACTTCGGTGGTGCTTGAGCCCGATTCGGCCTATTATCGCTTGTTTCCAAGACATACACAGCAAATCTTTGAACATCATCGGCTGGAGGCCTATGATTGGCTGACGGCGAAATATTATTGAGATACAGGCGGCTTTGTGGATTTTCTTTCCCAAATTACGGCTGGTAAAAGGCTGGCTATGCTTTAACGATTTCCGGCAAGGTTCTTGAAAAAGAAATCATAGCTTGCCTAATTTTAATTTTTCACTTAAAAACCTAATCAATATGGATGCGCAGAAAGTTTTAATTGGCGCTTTGACCGGCCTGGCCGCGGGCGTTGCGATCGGTGTTCTTTTTGCTCCGGCCGAAGGAAGAGAGACCCGCGCACGAATTTCTGATACGGCAGATTCGCTGAAACGGAAGCTGCGTCAGCTGCGGGGTATTACCGCCGATGAACTGGATGAGTTGAAAGATATTTTTGAGCGGGAGACCGAAGGCCTCCGGGATGACGTACGAAGCCGTGTCCTGGAGCTGATCAAAGCCGCGAAAGAAAAAGGAAATCACATTAAGGAACAGGCTTTGTCCTAGGGCATGTCTGAAGATTGAAAAAAGGGGAGCTCCGTAAGGCTCCCTTTTTTGTTTTTTAGCCGGCGGCTTTTGGGTTTTCAGCCATGGGGTCGTTAAATTGCGGTCCTAAAGTATCGGAACATATGCCCATTGACCTTCGCTCGGATACGGTGACCCGTCCGACACCTGCCATGCTCGAAGCCATGATGACCGCCAAGGTAGGCGATGATGTTTTCGGCGAGGACCCTTCCATCAATGCCCTGGAAGCCATGGCTGCACGGCTTTTCGGAATGGAGGCCGCGTTGTATTGTCCCAGCGGGACGATGTCCAATCAGATCGCCATTAAATGTCATACTCAGCCCGGCGATGAGGTGGTCTGCGAAAAAAGCGCCCATGTGTACGTCTACGAAGGCGGCGGGATCGCTTTCAATTCCGGTAGTCAGGTACGTGCCCTGGAAGGGGATCGCGGCCGGATCACGGCAGAGCAGGTCTCGCTTGCGATCAATCCGGATGACGTACATCGGGCGCGGACCTCGCTGGTGACGCTGGAGAACACCAGCAACCGCGGCGGCGGCAGCTGTTATTCGCTTGAAGAGATACGCAGGATCAAGCAGGTGTGCACGGATAACCAACTTAAATTGCATCTGGACGGGGCGCGTTTATTCAATGCCCTGGTTGCCAGGGAGCAAACGCCGGCCCAGTTCGGCCAGCTTTTCGATACCATTTCGGTGTGTCTGAATAAAGGGATGGGGTGTCCCATCGGCAGCATCCTCATGGGGCCCGCCGTCTTTATCAAAAAGGCGCGACGGGTGCGGAAGGTCTTTGGCGGCGGCATGCGCCAGGCCGGTTTCATGGCTGCTGCGGGCATCTACGCTCTCGAGAACAATATCCAGCGGCTGACGGAAGATCACCGGCATGCGCAGATGCTGGCGGAGGCGCTGGAGAAAAAGGATTTTGTCAGGAACATCCTGCCGGTAGAGACCAATATCGTTATCTTCGAACTCGAGCAGGGAGGCTGTGCCCGGGAGATCGCGCAACAGCTGAAGGAGCGGGGCATCCTCGGTCATTCCATTTCGGCCAACCAGATCCGTTTCGTAACGCATCTGGATGTTAGTCCCGCCATGATCGCACAGGCAGTGGAGATCATCGAACAAATGTAAATTAATCATCAAAAATCAAAGTGTATGTTCCCGAAAGTTTCACCAAAAGACACAAAGGCCTGGCAGGAGCTGCAGAACCATTATGATAACGAAATGAAGAGCGTGCATATGCGTGGTCTCTTCGCCGAAGAACCTAATAGATTCCAGCATCACAGCCTGAAACTGGATGATATCCTTTTCGATTATTCAAAGAATATCTTTACCCATAAGACCCTGGACCTGTTGCGTAAGCTGGCGGAAGAAAGCAAAGTAAAGGAAGCCATCGAGGCGATGTTCACCGGGGAAAAGATCAACTTGACGGAGAACCGCTCTGTGCTGCATACCGCCTTGCGCAATTTTTCGGGAAAACCGGTGCTCAGCGACGGCAAGGACGTGATGCCGGACGTGCTTCGGGTGCTGGCCCAGATGAAAGACTTCTGCAGCCGCATCCACAATGGAGAATGGAAAGGGTATACCGGCAAAAAGATCAAATATATCGTGAATATAGGTATCGGCGGCAGCGATCTGGGCCCCGTGATGGTCACCGAAGCGCTGCGGCCATACTGGGTCGCCGGGATGCAGGCCTATTTCGTGAGCAATGTCGACGCTACACATATCGTGGAGACGCTGAAGAAGGTGACACCAGATGAGACCCTGTTCCTGATCGCTTCCAAGACCTTTACGACCCAGGAGACGATGACCAATGCTCATAGCGCACGGGACTGGTTCCTCAAGACAGCGAAGGACGAAAAATTTGTAGCCAAACATTTTGCCGCGCTTAGCACCAATGAAAAAGAGGTCACGAAATTCGGCATCGACAAGGCCAATATGTTCGAGTTCTGGGATTGGGTAGGGGGCCGCTATTC
>Ga0134128_10000676_pt1 | contig 46596 bp, 39 predicted proteins | sample KB31754_FD_96462 | JGI IMG/M metagenome (GOLD analysis project Ga0134128, IMG submission 96462) | Terrestrial soil microbial communities with excess Nitrogen fertilizer from Kellogg Biological Station, Michigan, USA - KB3-175-4 | ecosystem: Environmental > Terrestrial > Soil > Unclassified ...
GATGGCCGAGCGCCTGTTTCTCGACGTGGGCCTCAACAAGCGTGAAGCCAGGGAGTGCGTGGACGCCTTCTTCGAGGTGCTGCGCGAGGCGCTCGAGCGGGGGGAGCCGGTGAAGTTGTCGGGGTTCGGCAACTTCGACCTGCGCAACAAGAATCAGCGGCCCGGACGCAACCCCAAGACCGGCGAGGAGATTCCGATTTCCGCCCGCCGCGTCGTGACGTTTCGCCCCGGACAGAAGCTGAAACTGAGAGTCGAGAACCATGCTGGATCAGGGCAACAATAACGAACTTCCCGCGATTCCCGCCAAACGGTATTTCACGATTGGCGAGGTCAGCGACCTGTGCGCGGTCAAGCCGCACGTGCTGCGTTACTGGGAGCAGGAATTTCCTGCGCTGAACCCGGTGAAGCGGCGCGGCAACCGCCGCTACTACCAGCGCCACGACGTGCTGATGATCCGGCAGATCCGCGCGCTGCTGTACGACCAGGGCTTCACCATCACTGGCGCGCGCGCGCGACTGGAAGGCCAGCAGGGCCGGATGGAAGCGTCCATCTCGCACCAGATCGTGCGCCAGATGCGGCTGGAACTGGAGCAGTTGTTGCAGTTGCTGCGCGATCCGCTGCGTAAGACGCCTTGATGCGATCATCCCTGATCGCTGCGTCGCTGAATCCTTTGGCGAGATTCAGTTCCTCGGTTTCGCGAGCGCCAGAACGGCCTTCCATGGCCTGATAGAAATTTTTGCGATCATCCCTGATCGCTGCATCGCTGATTGTTAGGCGGGGCCCAACGCCTTTGGCTCGCGAGCACCAGAACGGCCGTCCATGGCCTGACTGTTCGCGAAGCTTTGCGATCGGCTATGATCGTAGGTTCGGTCGGGGCGTAGCGCAGCCTGGTAGCGCATCTGCCTGGGGGGCAGGGGGTCGTGGGTTCGAATCCCGCCGCCCCGACCATGTTCTTGCGATCATCCATGTTCGCTGAACCACGGAATTTCTCGGGAGCGCCGACGTCGGTCGGCCGACTGACGCCAGAACGGCCACCCTTGGCCTGACTTTCCACGACAGCTGGCGCTAGGGGCCCGTTTTTGTTATTGGACTTGGTGAGGATGAGAACTGGCGCGTTCGCAAGAAGGCGCCGTTCGACTGCGGAGCCATGGATGGCGAAGCGAACATCGCGAACGTAAGTGAGCGATGGCCCAAAGGGCGAGCGCCGGGAAGGCGCGAGTCATCCCGCCGCCCCAACCACCCCGGAAATGTCGTTCGGGTTCCTCGATAAAGCCGGGTGAGCCCAACTTCAACAGGCGCGTTGGTGGGGGTGAACGCCGTGAAGCCCAACATGGGCTCGCACGCGCCGGCTTTCGCATGCGCCCAGCCCACACGGCATGCCTTGTCAATACAACAACCGCGTCCGCACGGTTCCGGGAATCTCCGCGAGTTGTTCGCGCAAACCTTCCGACTGTTCTTCGGACGCCGACACATCGATCACGACGTAGCCGATCTCGCCGTCGGTCTGCAGGTGCTGGCCGTTGATGTTGATGCTGCCTTGGGAGAACACCTCGTTGATGCGCGACAGCACACCCGGCACATTGTGGTGGATGTGCAGCAGCCGGCGGCTGCCCGCGTGTTCGGGCAGGCTGACTTCAGGGAAGTTCACGGCCGAAAGGGTGGAACCGTTGTCGCTGTAGCGCACCAGCTTGGCAGCAACCTCGGTGCCGATGTTGAGCTGTGCTTCCTGGGTGCTGCCGCCGACGTGCGGGGTCAGCAGCACGTTGTCGAATTCGCGCAGCGGCGACACGAATTCCTCATCACGGCTCTTGGGTTCCTTCGGGAACACGTCCACCGCCGCACCCGCTATTCGCCCTCCCCGCAGCGCTGCGGCCAGCGCATCGATATCGACCACGTTGCCGCGCGAGGCATTGATCAGCATCGCGCCATTTCGCATGTGCGCGATTTCATTCGCACTGATCATGCCGGCGGTGGCGGACGTTTGCGGGACGTGGAGCGTGACGAGGTCCGCGCGCGCCAACAGGTCTCCCAGATCGTGCGCCGGGGATGCGTTGCCGAGCGCCAGCTTGGCCTCGATGTCGTGGAACAGTACGTGCATGCCCAGCGATTCGGCCAGCACGCCGACCTGGGTGCCGATGTGGCCATAGCCCACGATGCCCAGCGTCTTGCCGCGCACCTCGAAGCTGCCTTCGGCGGACTTGGCCCAGCCGCCGCGATGGCATTCGGCATTGCGCTCGGGCACACGCCGCATCAGCAGGATCGCTTCGGCGATCACCAGTTCGGCGACGCTGCGGGTGTTGGAATAGGGCGCGTTGAAGACAGGCGCGCCGCGTTCGCGCGCGGCGTGGAGATCGACCTGATTGGTGCCGATGCAAAAGCAACCGACCGCGAGCAGTCGGCGTGCGTGCGAGATTGCTTCGGCGTCGAGCTGGGTCCGCGAACGCAAGCCGATGACATGGGCATCGGCGACGGCCTTGAACAGTTCGGCGCGCGGCAGCGCCTTGTCGTGATGTTCGATCAGCGAGTACCCGGCGGCACGGAACGCCTCCACGGCACTTTGATGGATGCCTTCCAGCAGCAGAACCTTGATGTCCTTCTTGGGAAACGATGTCTTCATGGCGTTGGCGAGCCTTGGGTTTTGTTCGTGCGTTGTTTTTTCGCCCCCTTGAGTCAAGGGGGCGGCCTGACCGTGGTGAAACAACGGTTGGGCGGGGGTTGTGGGGAAACGAAGCGGTGGAATGAAACGCGGACGGACATGCTGCTCAAGCGTTACCCCTTGGGGATGCTAGGCTAACGGGATTGCAACCGCAGATGAAATGCCGAATGGATATGCTTGATCGCCGCAGGGGTTTGTATCCGGACATTGAACCGTTCGAAAGCGGGATGCTGCAGGTGTCGCCGCTGCATACGTTGTATTACGAGCAGTGTGGCAATCCGCACGGCAAGCCCGTGGTGTTCCTGCATGGCGGTCCAGGCGCGGGCTGCAATGGCAAGTGTCGACGATTTTTCGATCCCAAGGTGTATCGCATCGTGTTGTTCGACCAGCGTGGTTGCGGGCGCTCGACCCCGCACGCGGAGTTGCGCGAGAACACGACCTGGGACCTGGTCGCGGACATCGAGCGCCTGCGTGAGCATCTGCGGATCGAGCGCTGGCAGGTGTTTGGCGGCTCGTGGGGTTCAACGCTGGCGCTGGCCTATGCGGAAACGCATCCCGAGCGCGTCACCGAATTGGTCCTGCGCGGCATTTTCATGCTACGGCGTTCGGAGCTGGAATGGTTCTACCAGAACGGCTGTGACATGCTGTACCCGGACGCCTGGGAGAAATACCTCGCCGCGATACCGGAGTCCGAACACGACGACTTGATCACCGCCTATCACCGCCGGCTCACGTCCGACAACTCCGCCGTGCGGATTGCCGCGGCGCGCGCGTGGTCGGTATGGGAAGCCTCGACCAGTTTCCTGCTGCAGAACGAAGGCTACGTCGCCGCCAGCGCCGGGGATGAATTCGCGCTGGCCTTCGCGGGCATCGAGAATCATTATTTCGTGAATCTCGGCTTCTTCGAACAAGACGACCAGTTGCTGCGCGACGCGCACCGCCTGCATACGATTCCCGCGGTGATCGTGCAGGGGCGCTATGACGTGGTGTGCCCGGCGCGCAGCGCGTGGGATCTGCATCACGCGTGGCCGCAAGCCGACCTGCGTATCGTGCCGGACGCCGGCCATTCGGCGTTCGAGCCCGGCAACGTGCATGAACTGGTCGGCGCGACGGACCGCTTCCGCGAGCGCGAACGGTAATCCGCTCGTTACGCGGCCGGCCACAACCACAGGAAGGTGAGGCCGGTGATGACCGCGTACACGATCCCGTCAATGATGTACTTGAACGCGGTCCCCCATGGCCACGCGAACCAGATTGCATTCTGGATGAGGCTGAGGGCGTAGCCCGCCAGCGCGGCCAACGCGATGGTGTGGAAGATCCGATGCGGATCGGCGCCCGCCGGCAGCACCAGTGCGACCAATGCGCACAGCACCGAAACCAGGATGCAGAACAGGAACCATTGCAGCAGGTACGTGCCCATGTTCACGGGGCCGGGGCCGCGCAGGTTCACCAGGCCGACCGGGCCCTGGATGAATTTTTCCTGCATGGCCGGATCCTTCATCGCGCCCGGGCCACACCATGGAATCGAGTATTGACCCGGCGCCGGGGTGCCGGCCCGGATCGCGGCGCGCACCTCGCCCTCGTTGGAAAACTGCCGATAGTCCGGCGCGTGCCAGAACTTCAGCAACATGTTGATCAGCGCGCTCGCGATGAACACGAACACGGCGGACAGGATGATGGGCAACCACAGCGAAGCCAGTGTCATGACGGCTCTCCTCCCAGGTTTGTGCTGCGGGACAATGCAAGCTCAATCTTCTTCGGGTTTGGGTCTGTACGCTTCGGTAAGCTGCTTTTGTATTTGCGCCGGCACCGCATCGTAGTGCGACAGTTCCATCGCGAAACGGCCTTCGCCGCCGGTGAGTGACCGCAATTCGGTCTGGTAATCCACCACTTCGGCCAGCGGCGCTTGCGCCCTGATCACCAGCACGCCGCCACGCAGTGAATCGGTGCCGTTGATGCGCGCGCGTTTCGATGCGAGGCCACCGGTGACATCGCCCATGTATTGCTCGGGCACGTTGACGTCCATGCTTACGATGGGTTCCAGCACGATGGGTCTTGCTTTCGCGACGGCGTCGAGGAAGGCCTTCCTGCCGGCCGACACGAACGCGACTTCCTTGGAATCGACGGGATGGTACTTGCCGTCATACACCACCACGCGCACGTCCTGCATCGGGTAGCCCGCGATCGCGCCGTGGTCCAGCACCTGGCGCACGCCCTTCTCGATAGCCGGGATGTACTGGTTGGGGATCACGCCGCCCTTGCTTTCGTCGCTGAACTCGAAGCCCGCGCCACGCGGCAGCGGTTCGATGCGCAGGAACACTTCGCCGAATTGCCCGGCGCCGCCGGTCTGCTTCTTGTGGCGATGGTGGCCCTCGGCACTCGCGCCCACTGTTTCGCGGTACGCGATGCGCGGCGGATGGGTGATCACTTCGACGCCGTATTTGTCCCGCATCCGCGCGAGCGTGAGCTTGAGGTGCAGGTCGGACAGCCCGCGCACCACCGTCTCGTTCAATTCCTTGTTGTGCTCGATCTGCAGGCACGGATCTTCCTCGGCCAGCTTGGCCAATGCGGTTGCGAGTTTCTGGTCCTGGCCCTTGTGCCTGGGTTCCACCGCGAGGCCGAACATCGACAGCGGGAATTTCAGCGGCTGCAGGTGGATCGCGTCCTCGTCATGCGAATCGTGCAGCACCGCGTCGAAATGGATGTCCTCGACCTTTGCGACGCCGGCAATGTCGCCGGGAATCGCCTTGTCGATCTCGATGTGGTCCTTGCCTTGCAGGCGCAGCAGGTGGCCGACCTTGAAAGGCTTCCTGCCGTCATCGAGGAAGAGTTGCGAATCCTTTTTCACCGTGCCCTGCCACACGCGGAACACCGCGAGCTTGCCGACGAACGGGTCGTTGATGATCTTGAACACGTCCGCGATCACGTGCGCGTCGGGATCGGGTTTTGCCTCGACGGGTATCACATCGGCACCCGCACCTTTCACGAAGGGCGGCGGGGTGGCCTCGCCCGGGTGCGGCAAAAGCTTCTGCGCGATCTGCAACCACTCCGCGACGCCGGCGCCGGTGCGCGCGGAGGTGAAACAGATCGGCACCAGGTGCCCCGCGCGCAGGCATTGCTCGAACGCCTCATGCAGGTCCTCGGGTGAAAGTTCCTCCTCGCCTTCTTCCAGATAGCGTCCCATCAGGCGCTCGTTGATTTCGACGACCTGATCGATGATCCGTTGATGCGCATCGGCGACAGGGCCGAGATCGCTCATCCCGTCATGCGCGAAGAAACAGTCGACCACCTTCCTGCCGTGTTCCGCAGGCAGGTTGACCGGCAGGCATTCCGCACCGAACTCTTCGCGCAGCGACTCGACCAGCGCCGCGATGTCGACGTCGTCCATGTCGATACGGTTGACCACCAGCATGCGCGCGAGCCGCCGTTCCTTCGCGTAATGCATGATTCGGCGGGTGCCGTGCTCGATGCCGTAGGCGGCATTCACCACGACCGCGCAGGTTTCGACGGCGGTGAGCGCGGACAGGGTTTCGCCGCGGAAATCCGCGTAGCCCGCGGTATCGACCAGATTGATGTGGCAGCCCGCGATGTCGATTGAAGCGATCGACGAATGGATGGAATGCCGGCGTTCCTTTTCCTGGTCATCGAAATCGGACACCGTGCTGCCGCGCTCGATCGTGCCCGCGGTCTGGATCGCGCCGCCCGCGTGCAGGAGTGCTTCGAACAAACTGGTCTTGCCGGCGCCTGCATGGCCCGCCAAGGCCACGTTGCGGATATCCGAAGTGGAGTAGGCGCCCATGCTGACCTCGTTTCCGATGGTGGCGGTCGCAAGACCTTGCGCCAATCCGGCCACAGGGTCAAGCGTCTTTCGCGGAACCTGCGGCGTGGGGGATGGTCTCAACACGCGCCGTCGCTGCGCGGGCGGTCATTGCGCATCCCCTACACTTCCACACGCGCAAAGCGCGCGCATCGGCCGGCCGCATGCCACGCAATGATGGACAGGAAATCGATGTACAGCAGGCACGATCCCGCGATCGCGGCGCCGTGCGTGATGTCGCAGCCGAACTTGCCGGTCTGCCGTACGTGCGGCTCACCCAGCGCGTGGAGCCGCCGCGTGATCGGCGCGATCGATGGTTGCTGGTCGCGCTGGTGATCGTGGCGCACGTGCTGCTGGCGTGGCTTGCCTACTTGATCCTGCGCCCGACGCCGTACAACCGCAACGAAAGCGGCGTGATTGCGGTGAGCCTGTTCGAGCCGGCTTCGGAACTGCCCGCGCCACCGCCGCTGGTGCCGCCTCCGCCGTTGCCGGGCCAATCCGCGACACCTTCGCCAGCGCGGCCCTTGCACTATGAGCCGCCTGCGAAAGGCGCGATCAGCGCCACCCTGGAAGGCGTCAAGGGGCCGCCGCTGCAATTGTATGAATCGAATGGGCAGGTCCGGTTGCCGGCGAACGCGTCGCAACCTGCCGCGGCGGCGCCTGCGTTCAGTGCGCCCGGACTGAAGGGCTCGCAGATATACCGCGGCAAGTCGCCGGTTCCGTACACGCCGACGCGCTTCAACAACGATTGGGCGCCTGACAAGGAAAGCCTCGGCGCAAAAACGGTCGGGCGCGCGGTCGACAAGGCGATCGAGAAAACCACCGTGCAGAAAACGGTGAAGTTGCCCGGTGGCATCAAGCTGCACTGCGCATTGTCACCGCTTGCGTTGTTCGCGGGCTGCAAGGGCGACGATCCGCAACCGCCGCCGAAGAACGATGACGACATCCGCTTGTCGATGCCGCCGCCGGAAACACTGACCGGCAAGAAGGTGCCACTGCCTGGATCGGCATCGAGCGCGGCAACGCCTGCGTCGTCCGGTTCGGGTTGATGCGCCGCGGCGCGGTGCGATCACCCGCTACAATCTTCCGATGCCGATACCCCCCGAGATCCTCGCGACACGCGACGCGCGTGACAGCCGCTTCCTGCACATCGAGGAAGTCGACCTTGCATTCTCCAACGGGGCGCGCCGCACTTTCGAGCGCCTGACCGCGTCGGGCCGCGGCGCGGTATTCATTGTGCCGATGCAGGATCGCGACACCGCATTGCTGGTGCGCGAATATGGCGTGGGGTTGGATCGCTATGAACTCGGTTTGCCGAAAGGCCGCATCGATCCAGGCGAAACGCCACTCGAAGCGGCTGGTCGGGAGTTGCAGGAAGAGGCGGGTTTCGCGGCGCGCAAGCTCACGCTGTTGGCCACGCTGTCGCTGTTGCCCGCCTACATGACGCACAAGGCGCAGGTCATCCTTGCGGAAGACCTGTATCCGCAACGTCGCCCCGGCGACGAACCGGAACCGCTGGAAGTGGTGCCGTGGAAACTTTCCGAACTGCACCTGCTGCTGGCGCGCGATGATGTGTCGGAAGGCCGTTCCATCGCCGCGCTGTTCATCGCACGCGAATATCTCGAAGGACGGTTTCGCCCACCAACATGACGAATCGAAGCAGACAACGATGCCCCCTTGGGTCGAAGGAGCAGCCGAACCCTATCGGGGTTCGGCGGGGGTTGTGGGGATTCGAGGTTTCATGGAGTGCGGCGATGGCGCAACGAATTTGTGTTGGCAATGGGTGCGCTCCATGAGCGCCCTGGAACGCATTGCGCACGAAGGTTGCGCGCTGGCCCGCCGCGCGGCTGCGGCCATTCTGGAAATCTACGCAGGCAGCTTCGCGGTCGAAACCAAGAGCGACGACTCGCCGCTGACCGCCGCCGACATGGCGTCGCACCGGGTCATCGTCAACGGCTTGCGCGCGTTGACGCCCGAGATCCCGGTGCTGTCCGAGGAATCGAAAGGCGTCGACTGGACCGTGCGGCAAACCTGGGAGCGCTACTGGCTGGTCGATCCGCTGGATGGCACCCGCGAATTCGTCAAGCGCAACGGCGAGTTCACCGTCAACATCGCGCTGATCGAAAATCACGTGCCGGTGTTGGGCGTGGTACTGGTGCCGGTCACGGGTGAACTGTATTACGGGGTGGCGGGCGAGGGTGCGTTCCTGGAGACCGCGCCAGGCGCGATGCCGCAGCCGATCGCGACGCGGTCCGCCGCGTCGATTCCCATCGTGGCCGGCAGCCGTTCGCACGGCAACGCGCGGCAGGTGGCAATGCTGGAGAACCTGGGCTACCACCGTCTGGTATCGGTGGGATCGTCGATCAAGTTCTGCATGGTCGCGCGCGGCGATGCCGATTTGTATCTTCGGCTCGGGCCCACTTCGGAGTGGGATACCGCGGCCGCGCAATGCGTACTGGAACAGGCGGGCGGCGCGGTCGTCGACCTGCAGGGCGAGCCGCTGCGCTACAACACCAAGGACTCGCTGTTGAATCCCGAGTTCCTTGCACTGGGTGCCCCGTCGGTGGATTGGCTTGCGAAACTCGGGTTGCGCGGGTGAGCGACAAAATCGCCGAACTGCTCGGCATCATGGCGCGCCTGCGCGCTCGCGAGCACGGCTGCCCGTGGGATGTCGCGCAGACCTTCGACACCATCGCGCCGTACACCATCGAGGAGGCTTACGAGGTCGCGGACGCGATCGATCGCAAGGACTATGCGGCCCTGAAGGACGAGCTGGGCGACTTGCTGCTGCAGGTGGTGTTCCATGCGCGCATGGCCGAGGAACAGGATCTATTCGCTTTTGGCGACGTGGTCGATGCGATCAACGCAAAATTGGTGCGGCGGCATCCGCACGTGAGATGGGGTCAGGTTCATTTTTCCGGAAAGAAAGGGGGTCAGGTTCACTTTTCCGGGACGGGCGAGGGTGACACGAGCCCTTCAAAAGGTGAACCTGACCCCCTTTCTTGGGAAGACATCAAGCGCGCCGAGCGCGCGGCTGCCGGCGACGAGGACACCAGTGCGCTGGCCGGGGTCGCGCGCGGGCTGCCGGAATGGAAGCGCGCCTTGAAACTGTGTGAGCGCGCCGCGATGGTGGGTTTCGACTGGCCCGGCCCGGAGCCGGTGCTGGACAAATTGGAGGAAGAAGTCGCCGAGGTGCGCGCCGAGTTTGCGGCCGGCGCCGATCGCCAACGTCTGCTGGACGAGATCGGCGACGTCGCGTTCGTGTTGGTGAACCTGGCGCGCCACGCAAAGGTGGATTTCTCGCAGGCCATGCGTCACGCCAACGCCAAGTTCGAGCGTCGCTTCCGGCGCATGGAGGCCATGGCGGCGGAGGCTGGCGAAAAACTCGATGGCAAGTCACTCGCGGACCAGGACGTGCTGTGGGATCGGGCGAAGGCCGAGGAGCGTTGACGACGCAGTCCCGCCTGCGCGCGAATGACGAGCGGTATTGGTACGCAGCCCTTGGAAGCAGTAGGCCGCAAGTCACGCCGACTTTGGGCACATGAGCGGCCGGCCTGCGATATATATGCTTGCGCCATCCCGCCGCGAGGGCGGCAAATCCGGAGAGTCGCATGCACAGACCCATCCTGTTGTTAGCCGGCGCGTCGTTGCTGGCGATGTCGTTCGCCGCGGGTGCCGCGGAGCAGTGTCGTTACAGCGCGCCGCGCAATGCCGAACTCGATGCGGCAGGATTGAAGCAGTTGTCCGTCGAGATTGGGCCCGACGACCTGACGATCCGCGGCGAACCCGGCCTCGCGAAAATCGTGGTGAACGGCACTGCTTGTGCGTCGGACGAAAAATGGTTGGCCAACATCAAGGTCGAGGCGCAGCGGCACGGCGACACCGCGAGCGTGGTGGCGGACGATGGCGACCGTGGCGTGGTGTTGTCCCTGTTTGGCAGTTCGTACGCCTACCTCAAGCTGGACGTGCGGGTGCCGCAATCGCTGGCGACCAGGCTCAAGGAAGGTTCGGGCGATGCACGGGCAAGCCACCTGGCTTCGCTGGATGCCACGCTCGGCTCCGGCGACCTCAAGGTCAATGGCATCGCCGGCGAACTCGGGCTGCGGGTGGGCTCGGGTGATGTAGTGGCGGCCGATGTCGGCAGCTTGAATCTTTCCAGCGTCGGTTCCGGCAACGTCAGCGTGGATGGCGTGCGGGGCGATGCGCACGTGGGCGGGGTCGGCTCGGGCGACCTGGGCCTGCACAATGTGACCGGCAACGTATCGCTGGGATCCCTCTCTTCGGGGGATGCAAAGTTGTCGGGCGTGGGCGGTAGCCTGAAAGCCGAAAGCGTCGGGTCGGGCGACCTTGTCGTCCGCGGCGTCAAGGGCAATGTATCGGTGGGCTCGATCGCGTCCGGCGACGTCAGCATCGAGCAGGCGGGCGGCAGTGTGCACGCCGACAGTCTGGCTTCGGGCAGCTTCGGTGCGGATGGCGTGGGCGGCGATTTCAGCGTGGGTGCGGTGGGCAGTGGCGATGTTCACCACCACGGTGTCAAGGGCAAGATCAGCGTGCCACGCGACGACGATTGACCGGCGCTGACCGATTCCGCAAGAAAACCTGCCGTGGGCGCTGCCGCCCGCGGCAGGAAACATGCGGCGGGCGAGAAGGGAGGTCCACCCGGCGCATTGTCACTCGTGAACGCCACTCGTGAAACAGGCGGTCGTTGCCCCGCCTTTCCTGACAACGCGTGGTCGACGGATTGGTTGACACGACAGCGGCCGGCCCAAGGGCAGGCTGTTGTATTCACGCGACGATCACCTCGGCGCGGGCACATTGCACAACCGTGTACGCGACGCGAGGATCGGGTCCGGATGGGGAGGCAGCGATGAGCGAGGTCGAGCGCGAAAAGCAGACCGGGATGGTGCTGCTGGTCGAGGACAACAGTGGCATTGCCGAGATGGTGGGCGAGTTCCTCGAACGCCGCGGCTATGCCGTCGATTTCGCGGGCGACGGTGTCAGTGGATTGCACCTGGCGGTCACCGGCAGCTATGACGTGATCGTGCTGGATCTGATGCTGCCCGGCATGGATGGCCTGGACGTTTGCCGCAAGTTGCGCGGCGAGGCCAAGAAGGCGACGCCGGTGTTGATGCTCACCGCGCGCGACACGCTGGAAGACAAGCTGATCGGCCTCGATGCCGGTGCCGACGATTACCTGGTCAAGCCGTTCGAGCCGCGCGAGCTGGAAGCGCGCATCCGAGCCCTGATCCGACGCGAGCGGCGGCAGGTTTCCAGCGAGGTTTACCAAGTCGGCGACCTGACCTTGGATACCGCCACGCTGCGGATCGTCCGCGGCGGCGAGGAATTGCAGGTGTCGCCGATCGGCTTGAAGTTGCTCACCATCCTGATGCGCGAATCGCCGCGCGTGGTCTCTCGCCACGACATCGAACGCGAAATCTGGGGCGACACCTTGCCCGATTCCGACACGTTGCGCTCCCACCTGTACAACCTGCGGCGCGTGGTCGACAAACCCTACGCCCGTCCGCTGCTGCACACCATCCACAGCGCCGGTTACCGCATCGCCGATCTGGACGAGGAGGCCGCGGCGTCGGCGTCCAGCGCTTGAGCGAGTGGTGGTTCATCGCAGCCTGGTTGCGCGCGCGGGAGGCACGCGCGGATATCCTTTCGCCATGCATGCGCGGTTCCGGTAGGCTCGTCCCATGGCCAGATACGCCAGCATCGGCCACCGTTTCTGGGTGATGTTCTCGCTGTGGGTGGCGGCGATCAGCGTGGTGACCGCGCTGGGCGTGTATGCAGCCGCCAATTCCAGCCGGCAGGCCATCGCCCGCCAAGAACTGGAACGCGAGGCGCAGTATTACGGCGAACAGTTGACGCGCAATCCCGACGCGCCGTTGCCCGATACATGGTTGATCCGCGGTTACCGGCAGGCACCGGGACAAACCAACACCGGCATCCCGCACGAACTGCATGGGCTCGGTCCCGGCTATCACCAGGTTCGCCTTCCCGATGGCACGCTGGGCACGGTGCTGGTGTCGAACGACATGCGTGGGCGCTTGTACCTGCTGTTCAACAACGATCGTCCCAGCAGCGAAGTGATGTTGTTCGGGTTGATCCCGGTCGTGCTGGTGGTTCTGATCATCTACTTCGCCACCTACCTGATTTATCGCGCCTCGCGCAAGGCGCTGTCGCCGGTGATCGCGCTGGCCAAGGTGGTGCGGCGCTGGAATCCCGACCATCCAGAACCCGAGTCGCTGGCGCCCGGCAACCTGCCGGCGGTATCCGACAGCGATGTCGAGGTACTGGTGACCGCGCTGTACAACTTCGCGAACCGGCTGGATGCGTTCGTCGAACGCGAGCGCAATTTCACCCGCGATACCAGCCACGAATTGCGCACCCCGCTGACGGTGATGAAGATCGCGGTCGACGTACTGGCCGATGAGGACATGAGCCCGTTCGCACAGCGTTCGCTGGCGCGCATCCGCCGTTCGGTGCGCGAGATGGAGGCGCTGATCGAAACCTTCCTGGTGTTGGCGCGCGAATCGGATACCGGCTTGCGAGACGAGGATTTCCTCGCCAACGACGTGGTCGCCGCCGAAGTGGCGCGCTACCGCGAACTCTTGGCCGGCAAGCCGGTTGAACTGAAACTGGTCGAGCATGCGCGCTTCGCGCTGCACACACCGCCGCGCGTCTTCGCGGTGATGATCGGAAACCTCATCCGCAATGCGTGCCTTTATACCGAGCACGGCAGCGTCACGGTGGAAGTGGAGCAAGACAGCGTGCGCGTGGTCGACACCGGCAGCGGCATGGGCGAGGAAGATCTCGAACGCGCCTTCCAGGCCTTCTATCGGGGCAGCCGGACCGGGGGCAGGGGCCATGGCATCGGGCTCGCGATCGTGCGGCGCATCGCCGACCGTTACGACTGGCAGGTCAAGCTGGAAAGCTCGCTCGGCCAAGGCACGACGGCGATTGCACATTTCCCCGCCGCCCAGCCGCCAGACGCCGCCCTGCCAAGTCCGGCGGAGCCGGCAAGGATCGCCGAACGCAACGTTTGACGCCGCTTCTTGCACCGAATCGATGCGGCGACCGGCAACATCGCCTGTGCGCACGACCAGCTTGCGCATGCGTGCACTCGCGCGGCAACATCATTGGTTTCGTGGCGGTGACCCTGCCACGCACAACCGGCGGGGGTTCGGATGGCGCATTATCAGGAGTTGAACGACGGGATCGTTTGCATCGATACCGAGCAGCATCGTCCCGGCATGGCCGCGTGTTACCTGATCGGCGGCGGTGGTCCCTACGCCTTCGTGGAGTCGGGTACCAGCCTGTCCGTGCCGCGCCTGCTGGATGCGCTGGACGAACTTGGCGTCGATCGCAGCGCGGTCGATTACGTGATGCCGACGCATGTGCATCTGGATCACGCGGGTGGTGCAGGCGCGCTGCTGCGCGAATTGCCCAACGCGCGGCTGGTGATCCATCCGCGGGGCGCGCGGCACATGGTGGACCCTTCGCAGCTCATCGCGGGAGCGACCGCGGTGTACGGTCCCGAAGCGATGCTTGCCACGTATGGCGAAATCGCGCCGGTGCCGGAAGCCCGTGTCGTCGTGGCGGACGTCGCGCCGGGGCGTGATTTTGAACTGATGCTGGGCGGGCGGCGCCTGTGCTTCATCGATGCGCCCGGCCATGCGCGCCATCATTGCGCGATCTGGGATCAGGCAAGCCGGGGCTGGTTCACCGGCGATGTATTCGGGTTGTCGTACCCCGAGTTCGACAGCGACGACCACAATTATCTGATCCCCACCACCAGCCCGGTGCAGTTCAATCCCGAGGCCTGGAACGCCACGCTGGATCGGCTGCTCGACGAGTCTCCTTCGCACGTTTACCTGACGCACTTCGGACGCGTGGATGCGGTGCAGGAATTGGCGCGGGATCTGCGCGAAGGCCTGGTCGCGTACCAGCGCATCGCGCATGCGCACGCGGACGCGCCTGATCGCCACGCGCGCCTGTATGCCGACCTGATGGACTACCACCTTGGGCAGTTGCGCGAACGCGGCAATCCGATGCCAGAGGCGCGTGCGCGCGGGCTTCTGGACATCGACGTGGAGATCAACGCGCAGGGGCTGGAAGTCTGGCTCGATCGCCACCGCGATTGAATGACGATGTCCAGGCATCGTGGATCCGCCGGCGTGTCACCCCATGATTCCAGGGATGCCAACCTTCACCCGCGGCACGTCACGTCGTGACGTGGTGTTCACAATACGCTGCATAGACTCAGAATCCCCGCAGGGATGCGGGCACGAGCAAAGGGAATTCACGTCATGTTGCAGCAATCCACCGTTGACCTCGAAGACGCGCGCCGCATGCTCGTCGGCGGCGAGGCGCAGGCGCGCGACCTTTGCCAACCCATCGACATCGCCGTCGTCGACAACCGCCGCAATCTGGGCACCGATTGCCATGCCAGGGATGGGACAATCCGGCTTGTTCCATAAGAAAGGTTTTGCTGCAACACCACGGGCAAGGAGGCCTGTCACCATGAAAATCCGGGTTTGTCTGCTTTCCGTTCTGTTCGTCCTTCCCCTCACTGCCGCCATGGCCGCGCCGCCGCAAGCGGCGTCGCAGGATGGCAGTTGGCTGATTGCCGCGCACCAGAGCAATTTGTCGGAAATCCAATCGGGGCAACTCGCCGCGCAAAGCGGTCATTCCGAATCCGTCCGCAACGCCGGACAGATGCTGGCGTCCGATCACGAATCGCTGGATGCGAAGCTGAAACCCGTCGCCGAGCAACTTGGCGTGAAGCTCCCGGACCAGCCGAACGCGGAACAGCGCGATGAGATGCAACGTTTCAAAAGCGAGTCGGGCATGAAGTTCGACAGCGATTGGGCGAAAACCGAGGGTGATGGCCACGTTAAGGCAATCGAGATGACCGGGCGCGAGATCCAGCCCGGCTCGTCGCCACAGGTGAAGCATCTCGCGCAGTCGGCGTTGCCCGTCCTGAAGAAGCACCTGCGCACATTGCGCGAGGCGTCGACCAAGCTCAGTGGCAGCGAGTGAGGCTGCGCGCGCAGGCCGGGCCGGATCGCCGGTGCAACAACGCCAGGAGGGTGCCATGAAGAAAATTGCAGTGGCCATCGCGATTTCCGCCGCATGCTGCGCGGCGGGGCAGGTGGGCGCGCAGACGCATCCGGCCACGTCGTCGTCCGCCGACGATGCTGCCGCTTCACAGCCGACCGGAAGCCTCGAACAGTTGTCGCAAGATCCCGATGACTGGGTGATGCCGGGCAAGAACTACGCCGGCACGCGCTTCAGCAAGCTCGACCAGATCAACACGCAGGACGTGAAGAACCTTTCGGTGGCGTGGACGTTTTCCACCGGGGTGCTGCGCGGTCACGAAGCTGCACCGATCGTCGTCGGCGACACGATGTACGTGATCACGCCGTGGCCGGACATGGTGTATGCGCTCGATCTCTCCCAGGATGGCGCGATCAAGTGGGTGTTCAAGCCGCATCCCGATCAGGCCTCACAGGGCGTGGCCTGCTGCGACGTGGTCAACCGCGGGGTCGCATATGAAGATGGCAAGATTTTCTTCAACACCCTGGATGACCACACCATCGCACTCGATGCGAAAACCGGCAAGCAGGTCTGGAACACCAAGGTTGGCGAGATCAACCATGGCGAAACCATCACGATGGCACCACTGGTGGTGAAGAACCATGTCCTGGTCGGTGTCAGCGGCGGCGAATTGGGCGTGCGCGGCTGGCTGAAATCGCTGGATACCCGCACCGGCAAGGTGCAGTGGACCGCGTATTCGACCGGGCCCGACAAGGACGTTTTGATCGGCAAGGATTTCAACCCGCCGTACCCGGAAGACAAGGGACCGAACCTGGGCGAAACCAGTTGGCCCAACAAGGCCGCGTGGGAAATCGGCGGCGGGCCGGTGTGGGGCTGGATCACCTACGACCCGAAGTTGAACCTCATCTATTACGGCACCGGCAATCCCGGCCCGTGGAACCCATATCAGCGGCCTGGCCTTAACTTCTGGACCTGCACGCTGTTCGCGCGGGATCCCGAGACCGGCATGGCGAAATGGGCGGTGCAGTGGAATCCGCATGACGAGCACGACTACGACGGCGTCAACGAAAGCGTGTTGGCCGACATCAGCATCGATGGCCAGACGCGCGAGGTGCTGATGCACCCCGATCGCAATGGTTTCATGTATGTGCAGGATCGCACCACCGGCAAGATCATTTCCGCGCAGAAGTTCATGCCGGGGGCCAACACCATCGAACGCATCAACCTCGTGACCGGTGCGCCGGTAGTGGATCCCGCCAAGAATCCCCAGCTCAACAAGACCGTCATCGACATGTGTCCGGCCGCGACCGGCGGCAAGGACTGGCAGCCGAGCGCGTACTCGCCGGTGACGGGCTTGCTGTACATCCCGCACAACAACATCTGCCAGGACGAGGAGGTCTCGAAGGTCAGCTACATCGAGGGCACACCGTATGTCGGCGCGAAAATTGCGATGAAGGCCGGTCCCGGCGGCTACCGCGGTGCGTTCACGGCCTATGATCCGGTGCACGCGAAGATCGCATGGTCGGATCACGAGAATTTCCCGGTGTGGAGCGGTGCGCTGGTGACCGCAGGCGGCGTCGCGTTCTACGGCACCATGGATCGCTGGTTCAAGGCGGTGGATGCCAAGACCGGCAAGCTGCTGTGGAAGTTCCGCGTCGGCTCCGGCATCAACGGCCAGCCCATCACCTATAAAGGCCCGGACGGGCGCCAGTACGTGGCCGTCCTCGCGGGTGTCGGGGGCTGGTCGGGCGCGGTGGTGGCAGGCGACCTCGATCCGCGCAATCCGTATGGCGCGCTCGGGTTCGTCGGCGCCACCCAGGACCTCCCCGACTACACGGCCAAGGGGGGCGTGCTGTACGTATTCGCGCTGCCGAAGGCGGGAGGTTCGCCGTGAACGCGCTGCGCCGGACACTGCTGTTCGCGCTGTGCGCACCGACGATCGCCTTGGCGCAGGCCACGCACACGCAGTATCCCGGCAAGAAGCCGGCGACCGAAGGCGCGCAACTGCGCGTGTGCGCCGATCCCAACAATCTGCCGTTCTCGAATCGCGCGGGGCAGGGCTTCGAAAACGAACTGGCCGGCATGCTGGCGAAATCGATGGGCAAGACGGTCAGCTACACGTGGGCCGCCCAGCAGAAGCAATTCCTCCGCGACACCCTGGACGCCGGCAAATGCGACGTAGTGATCGGCCTGCCTACCGACGATCACGCCTATGGCGTGCTCACCACGCATCCGTATTACCGCTCGACCTACGCGCTGGTGTATCGCGCCGACGCGCCCTACAAGCTGGCGTCGCTGGACAATCCGCGCCTGCGCAAGCTCACCATCGGCGTGCATTCGATCGGCGACGACTGGGCGGACCTGCCCGGCGGCGCGGTGCTGGCGTATCGCGGCATCGTGGACAACGTGCACGTGTACAAGATGTTCGCCGATTTTGCGCGCCCGAATCCTTCCGCGGACTTGATCGAGGCGGTGGCGAAAGGGGACGTGGACGTCGCGATCGCGTGGGGCCCGCTGGCGGGCTACTTCGCAACGCGCGAACCGGTGAAGCTGACGGTGGTGCCGCTGACGCACACGCACGCGGTCCTGCCGTTCCAGTTTTCCATTTCGATGGCGGTGCGGCACGGTGACGCCGCGCTGCGCGACAGGCTGGATGCGTTCGTGCAATCTCACCGTGGCGCCATCCATACCTTGCTCGCGCGCTATGGCGTGCCGCAGTTGCCGATGCAGGCCGGCAAGCCGGACGCGAGCGAGCGCGTCACCGATCGCTGAGCTGTCGTTGCCACGGAGGGCACGATGAAAAACTTACGGACAGCTTTACTGCTTGCGGCGTGCATGGTGCCGATGGTGATCGTTGCCGCGATCGCCCAAACGGTGTCGCCGTACGTCGATGCGGGGAGCGCGCAGCTCCGCAACCAGGCCGTGTCGCACCTGCACATGGGCCCGAGTGCGAACGTCCAGAATCCCTACGCCAATGATCCGCAGGCGTTGATGCGCGGCAAGCTGCTGTTCGAGCACCTCAACTGCGTCGGTTGCCACGCGCCGGGCGGCGGCGGCGGCATGGGGCCGTCGCTTTCGGACGAGGTGTGGCTGTACGGCAGCAGTCCCGGTGACATTTATCTCAGCATCGAACACGGGCGTCCCAATGGCATGCCCCAATGGGGCACGGCGCTGCCGCCGCAGGCGATCTGGGAACTGGTGACGTATGTCCAGAGCCTTTCCAAACCGCAGCCGGAATTCGAGTCCACCAGCAAGCAGGGCGCGACGCCTGCGCCCGCGCCCGGGCGGGTGCCTCACCCGGCGGCGAGCAAACAGCCACCGGCGCTGCCGAAGCACCAGAAGCCGGGCCCCAAGCCGCCGTATCCCGCGCCGGCGACCACGCCCGGTATGAAGACGCCGGCGGCGCCGGCTTCGACGACCGGCCATCACTGATGCGCCGTGCATTCGCCATCGCGTTGTTCACACTGCCGCTTGCCGCCGGCGCGGCGTCGCCGATGACGTACCTGTCGTCGGATGGGCCCGCTGCCAATCCGATCACTTCGCTGGGTTGGGCACTGTTGGGCCTTTCGATCTTCGTCGCGGCATTCATCGCGTTCGCGGTATTGATCGGCATCTGGTGGAAGCGCGGAGATGGCGCTTACGACGGCCGCGGCTGGCCGGTGGTGACACGTGGCCGCAACGGGATGCCGTGGTTGACCTTCGGCGTGCCGATTTCCATCTTCCTCTTGCTGCTGTCGGCCATCTGGACCTTCTACACGCTGGGCGCGATCGCCGCGCCGCCGAAAAAAGCGCCGATCACGCTGGAGGTGACCGCGCACCAGTGGTGGTGGGAAGTGCACTACCAGCGCACCGGCGAACCGAAATCGGGTTTCGACACCGCCAATGAAATCCACGTGCCGGTGGGCGTGCCGGTACGCGTTCGCCTGACCACCGCCGACGTGATCCATTCGTTCTGGGTACCCAAGCTCGCCGGCAAGACCGACACCGTTCCCGGCCAGGTCAACCTCGCGTGGCTGCAGGCGAACCAGCCGGGCGTGTACCGCGGCCAGTGCACCGAGTTCTGCGGGCTGCAGCACGCGCACATGGCGCTGTACGTGATCGCACAAAAGGGGGCGGCATTCAGCGCATGGTGGAACCACCAGACCCAGGACGCCGCGGCGCCGCAGTTGCAGCCAGCCACGCGCGGGCAACAGGTGTTCGAAACGCGCTGCGCGATCTGCCACGCGGTGCGCGGTGTGCCCGGCAGCCAAGGTAATCTCGGCCCCGACCTCACCCACGTGATGAGCCGGCGCACGATTGCCGCGGGAACGCTGACCAACACACCCGGCAATCTTGCGGCATGGGTCAGCGACGCGCCCGCGCTGAAACCCGGCACGGACATGCCCAAGGAAAACCTCAACGGCCCGCAGTTGCAGGACCTGCTTGCGTATCTGAAGACACTGAAGTGAGAAGAGCGCGTATCGCGCACTGAAAGCAAGGACGCCATGGCCGCCAACCCGACATACCGAACACCCGTGATCGCGACTCCCGACGAGGCGCTTCGCCACAAGCTGGAAAGCATATGGTCCGATCCGCACAACCTGCACGGCTGGTTCGGCACCACCGACCACAAGAAGATCGGCAAGCGCTATCTGGTGACGGCGTTCGTGTTCCTGGTCGCGGGCGGCGTCGAGGCGCTGGGCATGCGCCTGCAGCTCGCCCAGCCCAACGAGCACCTTCTTTCGCCAGGGCTGTACAACCAGTTCTTCAGCATGCACGGGATGACGATGATCTTCCTGTATGCGCTGCCGATCCTGTCGGGTTTCAGCAACTACCTGTGGCCGCTGATCCTCGGCACGCGCGACATGGCGTTCCCGCGCCTCAATGCGTTCACCTACTGGGTGTTCGTGCTGGCCGGCATTTTCCTCTACATCGGTTTCTGGAATGCCAAGGGCACCGACGTCGGCTGGTTCAACTACGTGCCTCTGGCCAACCGCACCTACGACCCCGACTGGAACGTGGACATCTATTCACTGGGAATGATCTTCCTCGGCATCTCCACCACCGCGGGCGCCGTGAATTTCATCGCGACCATGTTCCGCACCCGCGCGCCGGGCATGTCGATCAGCCGCGTGCCCATCATGATCTGGGGCACGCTGGTGGCCAACGTCGGCATCCTGTTCGCGGTGCCGGCGGTCAGCCTCGATTTCATGCTGTTGTGGCTGGATCGTCGTTTCGGCACGCAGTTTTTCAACACCTCCGCCGGCGGGCGTCCGCTCTTGTGGCAGCACCTCTTCTGGATCTTCGGGCATCCTTGGGTGTACGCGATCGTGCTGCCGGCGATGAGCATTGTTTCGCAAGGCTTGCCGGTGTACTGCCGGCGCCCGTTGGTCGCGCATTCCGCGGTGGTGCTGGCGACGATCCTGACGATGGTGCTGGGCTTTGGCGTGTGGGTGCACCACATGTTCGCGACCGGCCTGCCGGTGATCGCGATGGGTTATTTTGCCGCTGCGAGCTTCGTGATCGTGATTCCGTCGGCGGTGTCAGTGTTCGCCTGGGTGGCGACGATCTGGACCGGCCGCCCGGTGTTCACCACCGCGTTCAAGTTTTTCGCCGCGGAAATCGTGTTGTTCGTGATCGGCGGTGTGTCGGGTTTCATGACGGCTTCCGTACCGCTTGACCTGCAACTCACCGACACCTATTTCGTGGTTGCGCACATCCATTATGTCCTGATCGGCATCAACGTATTCCCGGTGGTCGGTGGCATCTACCACTGGTTCCCCAAGATGACCGGCCGGATGATGAGCGAGCGGCTCGGCCGCTGGAATTTCTGGCTGATGTTCATCGGCTTCAACCTCGGCTTCTTCCCGATGCACATCTCCGGGCTCGAAGGCATGCCGCGCCGCATCTACACCTATCCGGCCGACATGGGATGGGGCGACCTGAACCTTGTCACCACCATCGGGTCGTTCGTGTTCGCGGTCGGCGTGTTGCTGTTCGTGATCAATGTGGTCCGCAGCCGCTTTGTTGGTGAAAAGGCGCCGCCGAATCCGTGGGATGCACCGACCCTGGAGTGGGCGACGGAATCGCCAGCGCCCAGCTACAACTTCGCGGTGACTCCGCGGGTCGCGAGCCTGCATCCGCTGTGGGAAGAGCGGCTGGGCGAGAGCGGGCGCAGCACGCTGGACGAAGGCCCGGTACTGGACCATGAACACGAGATGCCGGGCACCACCGGCCTCGACGCCGAACCCGACGTGATCCTGAAGATGCCCAGCCTTTCGCTGGCGCCGCTGGCGATGGCGCTGCTGATCGCGGGCACGTTCGTCGGACTTTTGATGGCGATGTGGTGGGTGGCGGCCGGGTGCATGCTGGCGATGATTCCGGCGCTGCTGTGGTGGCTGTGGCCGCGCCATGAAACCGGTTGGGCGGTACGCGCATGAACACGATTGCACGCGAAGCCCGCAGCCTGCCACGGCCCCTGCCGGTCGGCCAGGCCGGCCGACGCACGCCGGGCTGGTGGGGCATGCTGTGCCTGATCGGTACCGAGGCGGCGATCTTCGCGTATCTGATCTTCAGCTACTTCTACCTGCAATCGCAGACATCACAACCGTGGCCGCCGACCGGACTGCCGCCGTTGCGGTTTTCCGCGCCGAGCACGGCCATTCTGTTGATCAGCGTCGTCGCGGTCTGGTGGGCCGATTCGCGCGTGCGGCTGGGCCGGATTGCGATGACGTACGCGTGGCTTGCCGTCACGGCGCTGATCGGCATCGCCTACGTGGTGCTGCAGTGTTTCGACTGGCACGCGGAACCGTTCCTTGCGAACAGCGGCGCGCATGCTTCGCTGTTTTACGCCATCACCGCCTTTCACGTGCTGCACGCCGCGACCGGCGTGCTGATGCTGGCGGCGGTGATCCTGTGGACCGCGCTCGGTCACGTTACCGCCGAACGCCACAACGCCGTCACGATCGTCGCGCTGTACTGGTACTTCGTGGTGGCGACGTGGATAGCGGTGTTCATCACCTTGTACCTGCTGCCGTGGATCACCCCACATTGAGCGCGTCATGCCGATCGTCACGCCTTCCAATCCGCCCGCCAACACCCGCTACCCCGTGGGCGCGGGACTCGTGTTCGCGGTGTTCGGCGCGCCGGCGGCGTGGCTGGCGCAATTGATTGTCGGTTACGCGCTTGCCTCGCACGCGTGCTATCCGCTGGACGTGCCGCTGGTGGCGCCGGTGTGGGGCGGCCTGTGGTGGGTGCTGATCGGCGTCGACCTGGCGGCGGTGCTGGTCGCCGGCGCGGCGCTGCTGTCGGCGATGCGCTGGCGGCGCGTGTACCGCGATGCCGATCCGCGCGATCTTGCCGCGCAACGCAACCGCTTCATCGCGAACTGGTCGCTGCTGGTCAGCGCGCTGTTTTCGATCGCAGTGGTGTTCACGATCGTGATGCTGTTCATCGAACCGGTTTGCAATTATTGATTGCGCCGAACGAATCGAGACGAAATGGAACAAATGCCGCTACCCATACTCGTCATTCCGGACGCGGCGAAGCCGCGATCCGACTGCGCTTGCAGGATCGCAAACGCGAACGCCACAGGCGGCCCAAAGGGCGAGCGCCATGGATGGCGCGAGTCAACCCAGCGCCTTTGCTTCTCGTGCAGAAGTCACTGGGTTCCGGGTTCCGCGATATGCGCGTCCCCGGAATGACGAAGGGAATGGATCTGAAGGAAAAAGGACTTCGATGCTTTCCATCTTGACGCAATGGCAATGGAAACCCTGGCTGCTGGCGTGCATCGTGGCGGGGGCGGTGCCGTATGCATTGGGCATGCGCCAGATGGGCGCGCAACGTCGCGCGATCCTCGGCCGCTGGCGCGCCGCGTCGTACCTCGCCGGACTCGCATCGCTGTTCGCGGTGCTGATGTCGCCGCTGGACACCCTGTCCGACGAACTGTTTTCCGCGCACATGCTGCAGCACATGTTCCTGCTGCTGGTGATTCCGCCGTTGCTAGTGTATGGCAGGCCGGTGATCACCTGGCTGTGGGCGTTCGACGTCAGGAACCGGCGTGCGATCGTGCGTGGATGGAAGCGCGGCGGCGGTACCACGTTCCGCTTCCTGATGCACCCGCTGTGCGTGTGGACGTTGCTCAGCGCGGCGCTGTGCTTCTGGCACCTGCCCGGGCCGTACGATGCAGCATTGCACCACGAATGGCTGCACGATCTGGAGCACGCCAGCTTTCTCGCGTTCTCGCTGCAGTTCTGGACGCTGGTGATCGAGCCCTATGGGCAGCGGCGCGCGCTGGGCTACGGCGCTACCGTGATCTTCGTGGTGTCGTCCGGATTCGTGATGGGCATGATCGGCGCGGTGCTGACTTTCGCACCGGTGCCGCTGTACGCCGCCTACCTGCACACCACGCAGGCATATGGCCTGACACCGGTCCAGGACCAGCAAGTGGCAGGCATCGTGATGTGGATCCCCTCGAACCTGGTGCACGCCGCCGCCTTGTGCACGGTGTTCTTCGCGTGGTTCCGCACCGACGAGCGCCGCGCCACGCAGGCATTCCGGCGAATCCCGCATGCGGTGCCGATGTTGCTGATCGCGCTGCCGTTGCTGGCATTGGCCCTTTCGGGCTGCGCGCAAGGCGACGAACAGACCGAGGCTCAACACGCCGCCGCGCAACGCGGCGCGGCACTGATCGCGCATTACGGCTGCGGTTCCTGCCACACCATCCCGGGCATCGACAACGCCGAAGGCCTGGTCGGCCCACCACTGACGCACTGGAGTCGGCGCGGCTACATCGCGGGCGTGTTGCCGAACGATCCCGACAACCTGCAATTCTGGATCCAGCACCCGCAACAAGTCGTGCCCGGCGTGGACATGCCGGACCTGGGCGTCGACCAGCGCGACTCGCGCGACATCGCGGCGTATCTCGACGCGATCAAGTGATGCCGCGGGACGGATGCGATCGTGCGCATCACCTCCACCGCGGTTTGCGGGTGAACCTGCGCTTGCACGAGGTGCTGACACGCTTGCGGCATGCCGGCTCGGCTGAAGGTCCGGATGCTCCGATGCGGGCCGGTTTGAACGCGGTCTGCGCAGGCATATACTGGATTTTTGCGCCGCCATGACCATGCAATGAACACGGAAGGTGAGTCGCATGCAGAACTTGGGAGTGCACCTCCCCGACCCGCCGGTGGACAGCAAGAACCCGGGCGGCGGCAGCCGTTCCTGCTGAAATTTTCCGACGCACTGCGACCGCTGGGCGATCCGCAATCCATCCGCGCGGAGGCCGCGCGGCAGTTGGGCCTTGAACTCGCGGTCGACCGTGCTTTCTATGCCGAAGTCGACGAGCAGGGCCGGGCATTCTTTGCCTTCGACTACTGCAGCGAAGGTACGAAAGCGGTCGCGGGACGCTATCGGCTGGATGACTTCGGTGTTGCCGCGGCGGACGCCCTGCGCGCCGGCCGCACCGTGGTCGTTCCGGATATCGAAGGTTGGACAAGACTTTCCAGGGCGGAGAAGCAGCGCTGCCGGCGATTCGCGCTTCGCGCATGCCTGAAGGTGCCGCTGGTGAAGGATAGCCAACTGGTGGCGTTCTTCGCGTTGCATCAATCGGGGCCGCGCGGATGGACCGACGCCGAGGTGGCGTTGACCACCGAGGTGGCCGAACGCACCTGGGCCATGGTCGAACGCGCGAAGGCGGAAACCGCGCTGCGGATCAGCGATGAAAAATACCGCAGCCTGTTCGAAGCGATCGACGAGGGTGTTTGCCTCTCGGAAGTCATCTATGCCGATGACGGCAACGTGAGCGGGTTGCGCTACCTCGAAGTCAATCCGGCGTTCGAGCGGCACACTGGCCTGCATGGCGTCATCGGCAAAACAACGGGCGAGGTGCTTCCCAATCTCGAGTCCCACTGGCTGGATGCGATCGCGCGCGTCATTCAAACCGGCCAGCCGGTGCGAATGGAGAATTACTTGTCCGATCTCGGCCGTTGGTACGACTTGCAGCATTCGCGCGTCGGCGGTCCCGGCAGCACGCTGCTGGCGACGGTGTTCGCCGACATCACCGAACGCAAGCGCGTCGAGTCGACCACCAGCCGGCTGGCCGCGATCGTCGAGAGTTCCGACGACGCGATCATCCGCAAGGATCTTGATGGCATCATCCAGACGTGGAACGCCGGCGCGGAACGGATGTTCGGCTACGCGGCTTCGGAAGTGATCGGCGAGCCGGTGACGATCCTGATGCCGCCTGATCGGGTGAACGAGGAGCCGGGCATCCTGGCGCGCATCCGCAGCGGCCAGCGCGTGGACCATTACGAAACGATACGGCAGCGCAAGGACGGTTCGCTGCTCGACGTCTCGCTCACCGTCTCGCCCATCGTGGGGGGCGACGGAACCGTGGTGGCGGCGTCCAAGATCGCCCGCGACATCACCCAGCGCAAGCGCGTGGAGGCGCTGCTCCGCGAGCGCGACGAGGGCCAGACGTTCCTGCTCAGGCTCACAGATGCATTGCGCGGCGAGAGCGATCCGGATGCCCTCGCGCGCATCGCGATCAATTGCGTGGCCCGCCAACTGCACCTCGACCGCGCCTATGTCGCTCGGGTGTATTCCGGTGAAGACATGGCCGTGATCGGTCCCGAATACCGGCGCAAGGGGTTGAAGTCGATCGCCGGGTCGGTCCATATCTCCGACTTCCCTGAAAGCTATCGGCAGGTCAGGGAAGGCACGCTGATGGTGAGCGACGTCGCCAGCGATCCCTTGCTGTCCGAACGCGACCGGCAATCGCTCGCGGCCATCGACCTCGCCGGTTTCGTGTGCGTGGGCGTGTGCAAGGGCGAACTCGACCTGGTCTGGGCCCTGGTCGCGGGCAGCGCCAAGCCGCGCGTCTGGACGCTTGGGGAAATCGCGCTGGTGCAAGAAGTCGCCGAACGCGCCTGGGCGGCGATCGAACGCGCGCGCGCCGACGCCGCGCTGGTCGCCAGCGAGCAGCGCTATCGAACCCTGTTCAATTCCATCGACGAAGGCTTTTGCACCGTCGAAGTGTTGTTCGATGAAAACGGCAAGCCGTTCGACTATCGCTTTTTGTCGACCAACACCGCATTCGAACAACAGACCGGCCTGCATGATGCGGTCGGCCGGCGGATGCGGGCCATGGTGCCCCAGCACGAGCCGCACTGGTTCGAGGTATACGGCCGAATCGCGCGCACCGGAAAACCCGAACGTTTCGAGCAGCGCGCGGACGCGCTCGGCCGCTGGTATGAAGTGTTCGCGTTTCCGCTCGGGCCGCCCAACCAGTTGGGCATACTGTTCAGGGACGTGCTCGAGCGCAAACGCGCGGAGTCGAACGCCGCGTTGCTGGACGGCATCAGCCGGGAAGTCGCGATCCGGTCCACTCCGGACGACATCATGTGGGTGGTCGGATCGCGCGCCAACACCTGGCTGGACGTGAGTGCGTGCATTTTCGCCGACGTGGACGACACGCGCGGCGAAGTCACCATCCGTCACGGCTGGAACGCCCGCGATGTTCCGAGCCTCAAGCAGACCTTCCGGCTTGACGATTACCTTTCGTCCGAGTTCGCACGCGCCAGCCGGGCCGGCGAGATGGTGATCGTGCGCGACACGACGGCCGACGACAGGACGGACGCGGCCGCCTGCGCCGAATTGCAGATCGGCGCGTTCGTCACCGTGCCATTTCACCGCGACGGGCACTGGATTGCCTATCTCGCCATGGCGGACAGCAAACCGCGTGACTGGCGGGAAGACGAAATCGCGGTTTTCAGGCAGATCACCGATCGGGTCGTTCCGCGCATCGAGCGGGCGCGCGCGGAGGAGCGCCTTCGCGAGAGCGAGGAGAAATATCGCAGCTTGTTCCAGACCATGGGCCAGGCCTATGTCGAGGCGGAGGTCGTGCGGGACTCCGATGGCGAGGCGATCGATTGGCGATTCGTCGAAGTGAACCCGGCGTTCGAGCGCGTGGTGGATTTGCCGGCAGAGCGGGTGCGAGGGGGCCTGGCGCATGAAGTCAGCCCGGATCTGGAGAACTGGTGGGTGGAAGCGGCCGATCGCGTCGTCCGCGGGCGCCGGCCGGAGCGGGTGGAGCACGAAATCGCCAAGTTGGGTCGGTGGCTAGAATGCTATTTTTATCCGGCTGAAGGCGAACGCTTCATAGCCCTCTGCGAGGACATTACCGAGCGCAAGCAGGCGGAAGCGGCGCTGCGCGGGCGCGAGGAGCGGCAGAAATTCCTGCTGGAGTTCAGCGATGCCCTGCGCGCCGCGCCTGACGAGGATGCCGTCGCAAGCGCTGCCGCAAGGCTGCTCGCCGAGGAGATGAAGCTCGATCGGAGCTTTGTGACCACCCTGGATGAGGCCCGGGAATGCCAGGAGGTCATCCATGAATTTCATCATCCGGACCTCGTCCCCATTCCGGTCACGTTGCGGACATCCGACGTTCCGGCCGTGCTGGGCGACGCCCTGCAGCACACCCTGGTGTTCGACGATGCGGCGCGCGACGACCGGTTGACCGATCCCGATCGCCGCTCGCTCGCCGAGATGAATTGCGGAGCACTGATCGCATCGCCGCTCCGTCGAGAGTCGGGGCCGATCGGGTGCTTTGTCGGGATGACGGCGCAGCCACGGCGCTGGTTGCCCAGCGACATTGCATTGATCGAGGCGGTATCGGAACGCACATGGACGGCCATCGAGCGCGGGCGCGCGGAAACCGCGCTGCGCGAGCGCGAGGTCGAGCTGCAGCGCGTCAGTCAAGCCAAGGACGAATTCATCGCGATGCTGAGCCATGAATTGCGCAATCCGCTCGCGCCGATCGCCAACACGCTGCAACTGATGAAGTTGCGCGCACCCGACGTGCTGGTGCGCGAGCGCGCCGTCATCGAAGGCCAGGTTCGGCATCTCACGGGGCTGGTCAACGACCTGCTGGATGTGGCGCGCATCACCAGCGGCAAGGTGGAACTGGAATCGGAAAGCATGGACATCAGGGAGGTCGTCGCGGCGGCGGTGGAAATCGTGCAGGCGGTGATGGAGGCGCACCAGCAGTCGCTGCACCTGCAGGTCGAGGATGGCCTGATGGTGTCGGGCGATCGCCGCCGCCTGGTGCAGGTGCTGGTGAACCTGCTTGCCAATGCGGCCAAGTATTCGCCCCCCGACCGCAATGTATGGTTGTCGGCGGCGGCGGAAAATGGCGAAGTTGTGGTGCACGTGCGCGACGAGGGGCAGGGCATCCCAGCCGATTTGTTGTCACGCATCTTCGAATCCTTCACCCAGGGCAAGCAATCGCTGGATCGCTCGCGCGGCGGCCTCGGGCTGGGCCTGGCGATCGTCCGCAATCTGGTGATGCTGCACGGCGGCAGCGTCAGCGCCGCGAGCGAGGGTCATTACAAGGGCAGCGAATTCACGGTGCGGCTGCCGTTGCTCGAGGGTTCGCAACCAACTGAAGCGCCCGCGATGCAGGCGGAGCCGGCGAACGGGGAGCCGGCGACTGCGGATTCCGAGCGGATCAAGGTACTGATCGTGGACGACTACGCGCCGGCCGCGGACAGCCTGGCGATGTTGCTGCAGGAAATGGGCTACCGCACGCACGTGGTGAACGACGGCGCCGCGGCGTTGCAGGCGGTGAAGATCTTCAAGCCCCAAGTGGCGCTGGTCGATATCGGATTGCCGGTAATCGACGGCTATGAAGTGGCGCAAACCGTGCGACGGATGCCGGACTGGAAGCGGTTGCCACTGATCGCAGTGACCGGCTACGGCCAGCCGGGCGACCACGCGCGCGTGATGGAAGCCGGTTTCGACGAACACGTGGTCAAACCGCTGGATGCCTCGCGCATCAGCGAAATGATCGAACAGATGTTGGCGGCATCCTGAGCGGCGGCTCAGGGCGCCTTGGGATTCCTGACGATCTGTTCGATGGCGATGCGCAGGTAGCGTCGCGCGAATATCGGCGGGTTCTTCTCGAACACCGATTTGGCGTTCGCGGCGTCTTCGTCGTTGGGTGCATATACGAACAGGAACGCACCGCCATCGCCGGCGTGCTGCTTGTCCTCGGTGGTGTAGCCCTTCTCGGTGCCGAAGATCTTGACCAGCTCGTTGTTGAATTTGTCCATCACGTTGCGGTCGCTGCGCGATTCGAGTTGCGCGGCCACGAACTCGCCGCTTGCTGCGCGCACGTCCTCGGCATCCACGCCGGATTCGCGGAATGCCGCTTCGGCGGCCTGCGCGTCCTCGAGACTATCGTAGCCCGCCACGATGTAGTGGAGCGGATAGAAGACGCCCATCGACGTCTCGCTTTTCTTGAAGAAGTCCCATTGCTGTTCCATGTGATTTCTCCTGCGGTTGTGCATCCTCAGTGTGGACACGCCCGTCTCAACCACCCCTGAACTCGCTCGGCGCGCGACTCACCACGGCGGCGGGACGGGGACGCGCGTGAAGTAGTCGGTCAGCATCAGGCCGATCATGATCGCCAGCCATGCGAAGCCGGTGGCGGCCGCCAGCCGCAGCAAACCCGTCGCGCGGTGCAGGTGCATGCAGAACACCATCAGCGTGAACGCCATCCCGCAGCAGACCGTCAGCTTCACCGGCAACCGTAGATGCTGCGTAATCGGTGCGTAGGCCAAGCCGATGTTGATGGCGAGCAACGCCAGCAGCCCGAGCAGGGCCAGTGCGGGCGTGCGTGCGGTTTGTTTCAGGATTTTACGGTTCATGGCTGATCGCTCACGTTGTATTTTTGTTCGTCATTCCGGGTTCGGCCTGCGATGAGGCCGCAGGCCGCGCCGGAATGACGAAGGAATGGCGGGCTACACGTGATGGATGAACATTTTTCTATCGTCCAATCAAATACATCAACGGAAACAAGAAAATCCAGACGATGTCCACGAGGTGCCAGTACAGCCCGGCTAGCAACAGCGGCGTGGTGTATTCGCTGCGGATTTTTCTTCGCCACACCAGCGCGCCCATCGTCGCAAGCACGCATACGCCGATCAGCACGTGCAGGCTGTGGTAAAGCGTCATCGCGTAGTAGAGGAAAAAGAACAGTTCGATGCCGCGCGCATGCGGCCCATGCTGCGCGAAATCCACGCCGATCATCAGGTGTTCGTCGTATTCGTGGGAATACTCGACGCCGTGCAGCACCAGGAATGTCACGCCCAGCAACGCGGTGATCGCCAGCAACGCGGTGACCATGCGGCGCTCGTCGAACTTGACCAGGTTCACCGCGAAGGTGACGGTGGCGCTGCTTAAGAGAAGGATGCCGGCCTCGATCGCGCCGAAGATGATCTCGGTGTGCCGGCTGCCCAGCAGGAACGCTTGCGGGTCGCGCGCGCGGCATACCGCGTAGCCCGTGAACAGCACGCCGAAGAACAACACTTCGGTGGTGAGGAACAGCCACATCCCGAATTGGGCGGTCGCATGCTGCTGGCCGGCATCGTCGAATTGCTCGGCGATCAGGCCACGCGCGCGAAGGTCGGCGGTGCTGCTGTTCACGCCGTCGCTCCCGATGCGGGTTCGCCGCCCGGGGCGGGCTCGTCGTAGGCGTAGACCTTCTGCACCACCGGCCGCTCGAGGAAATTGCCCTTGGGTGGCGGCGAAGTGGTCTGCCACTCGAGCCCGCGCGCGCCCCACGGATTGTTGCCCGCGCGCGCGCCATGGAACAGCGACCAGCCGAGATAGACCACCGGAATCAGATAGGAAAGTGCCAGGATCGACGCGCCCGCCGACGACAGGATGTTGAGCGTCTGGAACTCGGGTGGATACGCGTGGTAGCGACGCGGCATGCCGAGGTAGCCGAGCACGTATTGCGGGAAGAACGTGAAGTTGAAACCGAAGAACATCAGGATCGCGGCGAAGCGCGCCCAGCCTTCCGAGTACATCCGTCCGGTGATCTTCGGCCACCAGTAATGGATGCCGCCGAGGTACGCCATCACGGTGCCCCCCACCATCACGTAGTGGAAGTGCGCGATCACGAAGTACGTCGCGTGCAACGGGATGTCGAGCGCGGGCGCGGCCAACATCAGCCCGCTCATGCCGCCGATCATGAACAGGCCGACGAAGCCCAGCGCGTACAGCATCGGCGCCTCGAAGCTGATCCGGCCGCGCCTCAGCGTCGCGGTCCAGTTGAACACCTTGATCGCCGACGGCACCGCGATGATGAAAGACAGGATCGAGAACACCAGCGTCGCGGTGGCCGACATGCCGGCCACGAACATGTGGTGGCCCCAGACAAGAAAACCGATCACCGAGATGCCGACCAGCGCGTACACCATGAACCTATAGCCGAAGATCCTGCGTCGCGCGAAACACGGAATGATCTCGCTGACCACGCCCATCGCCGGCAGGATCATGATGTACACCGCCGGATGCGAGTAGAACCAGAACATGTGCTGGAACAGCAGCGGATCGCCGCCCAGCGCCGGGTCGAAGATGCCAACGTGCGCGATGCGTTCCAGTCCGATCAGCGACAGCGTCATCGCCAGCACCGGCGTGGCCAGCACCATCACCACGCTCACCGCATACATGCCCCACACGAACAGCGGCAGCTTGAACCAGGTCATGCCGGGCATCCGCAGCTTGTGCGTGGTAACGATGAAATTGAGTCCGGTGAGGATCGTGGAGAAGCCGGTGACGAACACGCCGACCGCGACCAGGATCACGTTGGTGTTGGAAAACATCGTCGAGAACGGCGTGTAGAACGTCCAGCCGGTGTCGACGCCGCCCAGCAGCAGGCAGGCGATCGTGAAGCAGCCTCCGATCACGAACAGGTACCAGCTTGCAAGGTTCAGGCGCGGGAAGGCGAGGTCACGCGCGCCGATCATGATCGGCAGCAGGAAATTGCCTAGTGTTGCGGGAATCGACGGAATCAAAAAGAACCACACCATCACCACGCCATGGAAGGTGAAGGTCTTGTTGTAGGTTTCCGCAGAGAGCAGCGCGCCCTGCGGCTCGACGAGGTTGATCCGCATCATCGCCGCGGCGACGCCACCCATGATGAAGAACAGCGTGACCGTGATCGCGTACAGGATCGCGATGCGCTTGTGGTCGGTGGTGAGAAGCCAACTCGCGAGACCCGACTTGTGCGTGTAGAAGCTGCGCGGCGGTTCCAGTTCCGGGAGATCGGGTGTGATGACGGTGGCGTTCATTGCTGGGTGCTTTCGTGTGCGGGTTGCGCGCCCGGCTTGGTGGATTTGAGATACGCGATCAGCGCCAGCACGTCGCCCTCGCTCACTTCGCCGGAGAACGAGGGCATGATCGGCGCGTAGCCTGCGACGATCTGCTTGTCGGGCAACATGATCAAGTCGTGGATGTAGCGATCATCCGCGGTGGCGGTGCTGCCGTCGGACAGGTGCACGATGCGGCCGTAGATGCCGTCGAGATCGGGCGCATGCACGGAGGCATTCGCGCCGTGGCAGCCGCTGCAGCCCTTGGCGCGGAACAGCGCCGCGCCTCGCGCCGCCAGGCTGGTACCGGTGTTGTTCTGGTCGAGCCAGCGCGCGTACGCGCGCGGCGCCATCACGATCACCTGTCCGCCCATCTTCGAATGATCGAGTCCGCAATACTGCGTGCAATAAAGCGGGTAGTCGCCGGCCTCGGTCGCGGTGAACCAGAGTTGCGTGTAGCGATCCGGCAGCACGTCCTGCTTCACCCGGAACGCCGGCACGAAGAAACTGTGGATTACGTCCTGCGAGGTCATCATCAGCCGGATCGGCACGCCCATCGGCACGTGCAGCGTGTCGATCTCGCGCTGGCCGCCCGGATGCTGCACCTCCCACATCCATTGCTTGGCGACCACGTAAATGGTTTCCGCGTTCGCGGGCGGCGTGCGGCTACGTGCGTACAGCGTGAGGCTCCACACGAACACCCCCATGAAGATCAGGAACGGCACCGTCGTCCAGGTAAGTTCCACCGGCAGCGTTTCCTTCGCCAGTTGCCGATCCGCGGGGCGGCCCTTGCGATAGCGGATGCAGAACACGAACATCACCACGAACACGCCGATCGCCACCAGCGCACACAACCCGACCATCGCCCACCACAGCTCGTCCAGCGGCCGCGCATTCGTTGACGCGTTGGGCAACAGGTGGAACCAGCCGCCGGAGTTCATCGCGGAGCCCCCGTGTGATGTGTCTCGGCCCGGCGCAGGAACACCACGAATCCCGCCAGCAGCAGCGCGAACGAAATGCCGAGACCCTGCATGATCCGATGGATCGTCAGCGTGTAGCGCCCGGTGGAGGTGTCGTACTGGCAGCACAGCAACACCAGCCGGTCGATGAGGTTGCCGGTGCGTCCGTGCGAGGCGTGCACCAAAGCCAACCGCAGGGTTTCAGCCGGGAACTTCACCCCGAACAGGTATTGCGAAACCTTGCCGTCGGGCGTCAACACCACGATGCCGGTCGCGTGGTCGAACTGGTCGCTGCGTGCATCGAACAGGTAGCGGAAGCCGATGCTGTGCATCAGCGGTGCGATGGAAGTTTGGGTTCCGGTGAGGTAATGCCATTGCGCGACGCCGGCGCGAGGGTGGTTCGCCGCATCCATCCGTTGCGCGTATCGCGCGTCCGCCGGTGTTTCCTTCGGATCGATGCTGATCAGCACCACGTCGAACTGCTTGCCCGGCGTGAAGCCGGTGCCGCGCACGCCCTTGGCGACGCCCGTGCGCACCACGCTGCACAGCGTCTTGCAGGTGAAGTAGCCCGGCACCAGCAGCACGGGCTTGCCGTGGAGCAGGTCGCGCAGATGCACCGCATTGCCGCCTGCGTCATGGAACACGGCGTTCAAAGGCACCTGTGCGCCGAGTTCCTGGTCGAAGCCGACACGCCGGTGCAGGTCGGGTGGGGCGCGGACGTGGGAGATTGCCGCCGCGGCGACCGCTGGTGACACTGACAGCGCCAGCATCAGGATTGCGAGTGCTCCAGCGAGGCGCGCGGTGAAGTGCCGTTTCTTTTGTTCGTCATCCCGGCGCAGGCCTGGATCCAGTTTTTGCCGGTCAAAATCAATATGGATCCCGGCCTGCGCCGGGATGACGGCGTGTAGAAGATCGCGCTTCATTGCAGCGTTCCCGGCAGCATGGGAGACTCGGGGCTGCCCGAAGCGGACGGTCCCGCATTCACGTGCGCGTGCTGCCTCGCATAAATCTGCATCGCGCGCTGGATCGGAATACGCGCGTAGTCGTGTTGTGCATCAGTCCATGCGTAGCCGGACAGCAGCGCCTGTTTTTCCGCGCGGAACTGCGCGAGATCGGTTTGCGGATGCGCCTGCAGGCGCGGCTGCGGCGGAACCTGTGCCGGTCGCGCCACGATTTCCGCGTGGTTCGGAATCACCGCACGGGTCAGGATCAGGTGCAGCGCCACGGCGATCGCGATGATCGCGATCGCGAGCACGCCGGCGCCGATCACGATCGTGCGATAGTTGATCGCGTCGGGCTCGTGGCCGAAGGGTTTTTCCATCGGCTCAGCCATGCGAGCGCTCCAGTCCTTCGTCGTGGGTGGCCGACGGGGAAGACACGAGCCGGGCCCGCCGGAGCTGCCCGATCCATCCGCACCACCACAACGCCCCGATGCCCACCGGCGCGCACAGGTCGGTCCACCTCAACGCGAAGCCGGCGGTGCGGAAGCTGGGCACGATCAGCCAGAACGCGTCGAAAAAATTCGCGCCGAACAGCATCGCGGCGACTGCACGCAACCACGCGTGATTGCGTTTGGCGGCGCGCGAAAGCAGCATGCCGAACGGCAGCGCGAAGTTGAACGCGATCAGGAACCATGCGAGCCAGCGCCACGAGGTCAGCGTGCGCGGGATGTACCACGCGTTTTCGTCGGGCAGGTCCGCGATCCAGACGGTCAGGTATTGCATGAACGCGAGATACGACCATGCCAGCACGAACATCAGCAGCAGGTTGCCGAGGTCGTGCAGCACATCGGGCGCAACCGCCATGTGGCGGCTGCGAGGCGACGCGGCAACAGCGATCGCCAGCGCACAGGCGCCCAGCAGCCAGCCGGTGCCGACCATCATCCCGAATATCGACGAATGCCAGTGCGGTGTCAGCGACACGGCCCAGTCGACGGATGCCAGCAGCGAGGTAACGCCGAACACGATCAGCCCCGGCGCGGCGATGCGACGCGCGCGCACGCGGTCGCCCAGGTTGCGGGTGAAGGCGACCAGCCATCCGATCCACACCACGAAATAGACGGCGGTACGGATCACGAAGAACGTGTCGTCGAGATACCAGCTTTGCGCTTGCGCCTGCGCGTTCGGCGCGGATCCGGTCCATGGATAAAGCACGCGCATCCACACCAGTACCGGGATTGCCGCCAGCGCCATCAGTGGCAGCAACCGCGCGGCCGCCAGCAATGGTGCGCGGATGCAATCGCCCCATGCACCGCCGGTGATCGCATGGATCATCAGCAGCGCCAGGCTGCCGATACTCAAACCCGTGAAAAAGAAAAACGCGAACAGATACGAAAGCAGCGCCTGCTTCGGTTCGCGCCACAGCCCCAGCAGCAGGCACGCGACCAGCGCCACGATGCCGACCAGCAGCGCGAACCATTGCGCGAGCGTGCGGGGGAGCCAAAAGTTCATGGCGAAGCGCCCGCTTTCCCCTCGCCCTTCGGGAGCTTCTTCCCTTCTCCCTCCGGGAGAAGGTGGCGCGAAGCGCCGGATGAGGGTTCGGTACGAAGTTGAGTGGTGCGCGTTGTCCGAACCCTCACCCCTGCCCCTCTCCCGGGAGAGGGGTTCACAGCGCCGGAGGGAGAGGGGTAGAGTGCAAGCGGCTTCGAGGTGCCCAGTCTCTGCAAATCCTCCACGCTCAAATCCGACTTCGGCGCGTGCTGGCTCAATTGCAGCGCGCGGATGTAGGCCACGATCGCCCAGCGGTCGTGCGGCGAAACCCGGTCGGCGTAGGGATACATCACGCCGTAGCCGTTGGTGATCACCTGATAGAAGTGGCTGTCCGGCGCGTTCCGCAGCGCGGCCGTGTGGTAACTCGGCGGATGCGGGAAGCCGCGCCGCGCGATCATGCCGTCGCCGTCGCCAGCGCGGCTGTGGCAGGGCGCGCAGTAGATGTCGAAGCGCTGTTGTCCGCGCGCCAGCAGCTTCGGCGTGATCGGCAACGGGTTCGAATAGCCGGGTGAAGCGGCGGCGCCCGCCTGCGCGAGCAGTTTTCCATTTGCCTCCACGCCGCTGACCGGGCCCGCGGGTGGGATCAGCGCGACGCGATCCATGCGGCCGCTCGACACGCCTGCAAGCGCGCCCGCGGAATGCGGCTGCGTGCCGGGTACTTGCGGGCGAGATGAATTGCCGTCCGGCCACAATGGACTCGACGTCAGCGGCTTGTACTTCGGCTGGTCGTACATCTCGTGCATGCCGCGTTCGCAGCCGGCAAGCGCGAGTGTTGCGAATGCGCACAACGCGACGTTGCGCAAGATGCGTACCCTCACCCGGCGCTGCGCGCCACCCTCTCCCGACGGGAGAGGGAACAGCTTTGAACCCCTCTCCCCTGAGGAGAGGCGGCGCAGAGCGCCGAGCGCGTAGCGCTGGGGTGAGGGATCGGGATGGCGAGAAATCTTCATTCCTCCGGCACCTCCAACACCGACAGCGGTGACAGCGTTTCCAGGAACTGCTGCGCGACCTGCGCATCAAAGCGTGGATCGTCGCCGCGCACTAGCAGGAAAAAGCGGTCACTGGTGGCGCGTTCGAACTCGTGGCTTTCGAACAATGGGTGACGCACGCGCGGCAGCCGCGCGCCGGACAACACGGCGCCGACGCCGAACAGCACCGCCCACAGGATCGTCATTTCCACCGCTGGCGGAATGAACGCGGGCCAGGAGAACAACGGCCGGCCGCCGACGTTGATCGGGTAGTTCACCACCGCGGAATACCATTCCAGCCAATAGGTGAACGTGCCGCCGCCGATTGCGCCGAGCAGCATCCACGGCGCCACGCACACGCGATGCGCGCCGAGCGCTTCGTCCATGCCTTCGACGGGATAGGGCGAATACGCTTCGATGGCGCTGTAGTGTCCTCCGGCCCGCGCATGCCGAATCGCATCCAGCAGTTGCCGTTCGTCGGCGAATTCCGCCAGCAGGCCGTGCAGGCGCGCGCTCATCGCTGTGCCTCCCCGCCGCGCCGCGCCGCGAGCAACTTGCGCAGCTCGAACATCGACAGCATCGGCAGCAGCCGCGTGAACAGCAGGAACATGAAAAAGAACAGGCCGATCGAGCCGATCAGGAACGCGATGTCCCAGAAGGTCGGCCAGAACATCCCCCACGCCGACGGCAGGAAATCCTCGTACAGGCTGGCGACGATCAGCATGAAGCGTTCCAGCCACATGCCGACCAGCACGCCCAGCGCGATCACGAACACCACGGCGGTGCTGCGTCGCGCGCGCGGGAACCACAGCAACTGGATCAGCACGACATTGAACAGGATCGTGCCCCAGAACACCCACGCATACGGGCCGACCACGCGAGGCATCGTCATCGCCACGTCGTACTTGCCCATCGAGTAGAACGCGGTGAAGATTTCCGAAAAGTAGCTGTAGTCGACGAACAGTCCCGCGGCCAGCATCATCTTGGCCATGTTCCCGATGTGGCGTTCGGTCAGGTACGCCTCGAAGCCGAACCATTTGCGCAGCGGGATGCCGAGCACCAGCACCATCGCGAAGCCCGAGAACAGCGCGCCGGCGACGAAGAACGGGGGAAAGATGGTTTCATGCCAGCCGGGCACCAGGCCTTCGGAAAAATCCAGCGCCACCATGCTGTGGACGGAAAACACCAGCGTCACCGCGAGTCCGGCGGTGATGAGGTTGAATTGCTCCAGACGCATCCAGTGGCGCGCCTCGCCGCGCCAGCCCAGTGACAGCAGGCCGTAGAAACGCGCCTGCACACGCGTCGGCGCGCGATCGCGAAAGGTCGCGAGGTCCGGCAGCGTGCCGACGTACCAGTACACGATCGACACGATCAGGTACGCGAGGATCGCCCAGAAATCCCACTCCAGCGAACTGCGCCATTGCGGCCACAGGTTCATCACGTCGGGGTAGGGGAACAGCCAGTAGAAGAACCACGGCCTTCCCAAGTGCAGGATCGGGAAGATGCCCGATACCGAGACTGCGAACACCGTCATCGCCTCGGCGAAGCGGTTGATCGAATTGCGCCAACCCTGACGCGTCAGGAACATCGCCGCGGAAATGAAGGTGCCGCCCATGCCGATCGCGATCCACCAGACGTAGTTCGCGATGAAGAAGCTCCAGGCAACAGGGATGTTCAGTCCGAAGATGCCAAGGCCCGCGTACAGCAGCCAGATCGTGCCGACGAACAGCAGCGCGCACGCGAGCAACGACAACAGGAATCCGCCGATCCACAACCAGCCGGTCGGTCGACGCAACGTCGCGTCGCTGACCTTCGCGCTGATCGACGTGTAGGTTTCATCCGGTGCGATCACCGGCGGCAGCGTGTCGCGGGGCAGCACGGCGCTCATGGTTGCACGCTCGCGTACGTTGGCTCGATATGAACCCCTCTCCCGTCGGGAGAGGGGCAGGGGTGAGGGTACGGATTCCGCGCCAAGGTCACGTTCGCGCCGGGTCGGACCCCCATCCGGCGCTCCGCGCCACCTTCTCCCGGAGGGCGAAGGACGAAGCTGACCGGCGGAGGCGAGTGCGCGCTCATGACGCATCGTCCTCAAGCGCTGGATTCGGGTTGCGGATGCGCGCGAGATAGGTGGTGCGCGGTCGCGTGCCGAGTTCGTTGAGCATCGCGTAGTTGCGCGGCGATGCTTTCACCTTCGATACGCCTGAATCCTTGTCGGAAATGTCACCGAAACGGATTGCTTGCGTGGGACATGCCGCTTGGCAGGCGGTTACGATTTCGCCGTCGCGGATACGGCGGTCGTGCTTGTCGGCTTCGATGTGCGCGGTTTCGATGCGCTGGATGAAGTACGTGCATTTCTCCATCACGCCGCGACGGCGCACCGTCACTTCCGGGTTGCGCATCGCCATGTACTGCGGTGTGTGCTTGTCGGCGTACTGCATGAAGTTGAACCGCCGCACCTTGTACGGGCAGTTGTTGGAACAAAAACGCGTGCCGACGCAGCGGTTGTACACCTGCACGTTCAGGCCTTCGGCGTTGTGCACGGTCGCATCGACCGGACACACCACTTCGCACGGCGCGTGTTCGCACATCATGCAGGGCACCGGCTGGCTGTAGCTCGCCGGGTTCTCCGCCTCGCCTTCGTAATAGCGGTCGACGCGGATCCAGTGCATCTCGCGCCCGCGCCGCACCTGTTCCTTGCCCACGATCGGGATGTTGTTCTCGGCCTGGCACGCGATGGTGCAGGCCTTGCAGCCGATGCAGGCGTTGAGATCGACGCTCATGCCCCAAGCGTAGTCGCCTTTCGGGTAATCCGGATACAGACTCGGTGGCTTCCGACCGTAACGGTCGTGCACGGTCGCGAACGCCGGATCGGCCTTGAATTGATCCAGCGTGCCGACGCGCAGCGGATCGCGGCCTTCCATCGCGAAGTGATGTTGCGTCTGCGCGATGTCGTAGCGTTCGCCGGTCGGCACGAGTTCGAGATCGGTGGCTGTCCACGGGGAATCCTTCGAACGCAAGGCATACGCGTCGAACCCTTGCCCTTCTGCAACGCGACCCGCCTGCCTGCGTCCGTAGCCGAAGTGGATCGTGACGCTGCGCTCGGCTTGTCCCGGCATGATCCAGACAGGACCGCGCACCGCGCGCCCTCCGCTGCGCAGTTCCACGCCATCGAAATTCCGCAGCCCTTTTTGCTTGGCGAGCGCCGGCGACACCAGCACCACGTTGTCCCAGGTGAGTTGCGTCAGCGGCTTGGGCAGTTCCTGCAACCAGCCGTTGTTCGACCACTCGCCGTAGCCGATGGTGGGGTCCGGGCGGAACAGCAGTTCCAATTCGTTTCCGTCATCCGGGCCATGGATTGGCCGGGATCCAGTGCCAGGGATGGTCTCTTCCCCTTCGTGCGCGCCCATCAACTGTGAAGAGCTGGCTTCCGGCCTGCGCCGGAATGACGCCGTTGTTTCGCTATCGTTGCCCGCGCCGCCATTCGCAGACGATGCGTTATTCGCAACCACGCCAACCTGCAGCGCCTGGTTCCACGCCTTGTCATCCGCGAGTCGTGATTGCCATTGCCGTCGCACCAGCACGTGGCCGTCGACCGGATCGCCCAGTAACAGCGCCATCGTTTCGGTTGCCGAATGGCCGTCGTAGAGCGGCGCGATCAGCGGCTGCGCGATGCTGGCGGTGCCGTCGAACGCAAGCGCATCACCCCAGGTCTCCAGTTCGTGCGTTTGCGGCGCGTGCCACTCGGCCAGCGAGCCCGTCTCGTCGCGATAAAGGCCCAGGTGCAAGGTGTGGGGTACATGGCGCATCGCGGCGATGAACTCCACGCCCGCGGGCGCGTCGTAGGCCGGATTCACGCCCAGCATCAGCAGCGTGTCGACCTTGCCGGCACGCATGTCGTTGGCGAGCGTGGCGAGCGAACCGTCGCCGCGGGACGGCGTTGCCACCAGGGATGGCGCGTACTCGACGGTGCGGCCGATGTTGCCGAGCTGGGTGTTCATTGCATGCGCGAGCGCACGCACCGATTCGGGTTGGGCGTCGCCGGCGGCCACGATCGATGCGCCGCGGTTGGCCTCGAGTTCTTTCGCGATAGCATCGATCCAGCGCGCATGCGCGGCGTTTGCATCCGCGGCGCCGCCGCTGCCGAGCCGGGCGGCAAACCGTGTCGCGAAAGCCTCGATGTCGCGCGACGCCAGCGGCAGGCGGTGATCGGCCATGCTGCCCGTCAGGCTGGGCGTCGGTTCGACCACGTACAGCCGCGACATCGTTCCAGCGCCTTCCGGATTGCGCGTCGCGATGAAGTCGCGTGCATAGCGCACGCCGGCCGCGGCGTCGGAGAGGAAATCGGCGTCCAGCGACACGATCACCCTGGCGCGACCGAAGCGGTAGCGCTCGAATTCGCTTCGACCTGTGACGCCGGCAGGATCGTCGACATGCCAGCGCGCGTTCGGAAAGCGCTTTTCGAACGCCGCCAGTTGCGCGATCAGCGTGGGCGACGTGGTCGGTGCGACCAGCAGGCGCAGGCCCTCGCCGCCGTTGCCGTTGAAGTGCGCAATGCGATTCGCCAGTGCTGCCGAGAAATCGTCCCAGCTCGCCACCGAGTTTTTGTGCATCACTGATTGCGAGCGATCCGGGTCCCACAGTTGCAGGATCGCGGCCTGCGCGAAGATGTCGGTGCCGCCAAGACTGGCCGGGTGCTGCGGGTTGCCCTCGACCTTGGTGGGCCGCCCCATGTCGTCGCGCACCAGCACGCCGTGCGCGTAACCGGCGCGCGTCAGCGTGGTCGCGAAGTAGCGCGGCGATCCATCGACCTGCCCGATGGGCTTGTGCACGTAAGGCACGATCTGCGTGCGCGGCGGGCGGCTGCATCCAGCCGAACCGGCCAGCGCCAGCGACGCGCCCAGCAGCTTCAAGAAGTCGCGCCGATCCAGCGAGGCCACTTCCGCGAGTCGCGGATGTTCGCTGTGGAGCCACGCACGAAAGCCTTCCGCATCCGCAAGCTCTTCCAGCGATCGCCAGAAGCGCGGTCCGCGCTGGTTCGCCAGTTTCGCGCGGATGGCTGCGGGGTCCACGCGCTCATCGAAACCGGCGGTCGGCATCATCGGTGGCATGTCGAACAATCCGTGAGCCGGCGTTTGTCGATGTGGTACTTGCGCATCAGTGCCGCGCCCAGCGCCAACTGGTCCTTCGCCTGCCAGTGCAGGTTGAAGATTTCGTCGCGCGGGCGCAGATGTTTCCCGGGGTCGCGATGGCAGGCAAGGCACCATTGCATCGTCAGTTGCTCCTGCTTCGCCGTCAGCGGCATTTCGTCGACCGGGCCGTGGCAACTCGCGCAGCCAATGCCCTTGGCGATGTGGATGCCGTGGTTGAAATAGACGAAGTCCGGCAGTTTGTACACGCGCTGCCAGTGCAATGGCACGCCGCTTTCGAAGGCCGCAAGCAACGGCGCCAGCACCTTCTGGTGCGTGTACAACTGCGAGTGGCAGGTCATGCATGTCGAGAGCGGCGGGATGCCCGCGTATGCCGACCGTTCGACCGACTGGTGGCAGTAGCGGCAGTCGATACCGTCATCGCCCACGTGGTGCTTGTGGCTGAAGGGAACGGGTTGCTCGATCGGGTCGTGCACGCCCACGGGATTGGCCATGGCCCAGCGCCACAGGAACGCCCACGACACGAAACTGATCGCTGCCGCGACCAGGCACAGTTGAAACCAGAACCCGAAACGCCTTGGAAATAGCTGCGCCACGCCGCTCCCGCTTCGTTCGCGAAGACAAGCGCCGAATGCGTGACCTCATCGACGCGCCGGTACCGGTTTGCGCGTACGCGCCATCGCGTCGCGCGGCGCACCCAGTCTGCGATGCGAAACGTGGAGACGCCGTGAGAGCACAGCGGCGTATTTCGGGATTTGTCGAACCGGTTGTGACGCGTGGTTGACGTGTCCTTCACCGGAAGGAACCCAAAATCGGCTGTGTCTTCGTGAGTGAACAAAGTCGAGCGCATGGACAAGCGCGGTCACATGGGTGGTGAATTTCGCGCGGCGGAGGACTGTGCATCTCCGTCGCGCCGCTCCTTCCTGATCGGCGCCGCTTTCATGTCGTCGACCCTGTTGCTGGCGGGGTGCGGCGGAGGCGAAGCCGCGCACCGGTCGGTCTCGCCCCGGTTCTTCAAGAACGACGAGCGGAATTTCATACGTGCGGCAGTCGATCGGCTGATCCCCGCCGACCAGCTCGGTGCCGGTGCCGTGGGCGCCGGCGTCGACACGTTCATCGATGCGCAACTGGCCGGTCCGTTCGGCCAGGCCGTCGGCATTTACATGCAGGCGCCCTTCCATCTGGGCGATCAGGAACAGGGCTACCAGCTGCCGTTCACGCCGGCGCAGGTTTACCGGCTCGGCATCCAGCGCGTGGATGAGCACTGCAGGAAGCAGTTCGGCAACGCGTTCGCGCAACTGAAGCCCGACCGGCAGGACGCGATCCTGCACGAGCTGGAAGACGGCAAGATCGACCTCGGCGAAATTCCGTCCGGCGATTTCTTCGGCCTGCTGTGGCAGAACACACGGGAAGGTTTTCTCGCCGACCCGATCTACGGCGGCAACCGCGATTTCGCGGGCTGGAAACTGATCGGCTACACCGGCCCGCGCTACAACTATCTCGACGACATCGGCCATTTCGGCAAGCCGTACGAACGGTCGTACGTCAGCCTCGACGGCACCAGCCCCGTGATGTGCCGCTTCGGCGATTCGCCGACCGGCCGTTTCCGTGGACCGGGCTGCGAATACGCGCAAATGCCGGCCAAGGTGCATTACGACGCGCTCACCACCACGACCGGAAAAGTCTGGCCCGCGGGGAATCTGTAATGGCGACGAAACTGCCGGAGGTGGACGTGGTGCTGGTGGGCTTCGGCTGGACCGCATCGATCATTGCGCAGGAACTCACCGACGCCGGCGCCAACGTGCTGGCGCTCGAACGCGGCGGCTGGCGCGACACCGTGCCGGATTTTTCCGTCACCCACATCCAGGATGAATTGCGTTACGCGGTGCGTAAGCAGATCTTCGAGGAAACCCAGCGCAGCACGCTGGCGTTCCGCAATCGGCCCGACCAGCTCGCCCTGCCGATGCGTCAACTCGGTTCGTTCCTGCCGGCCGCGGGCGTGGGCGGCGCCGGCGTGCACTGGAACGGGCAGAACTGGCGATTCCTGCCGACCGATTTCCTGCTGCGCACCCACAACGAACAGCGCTACGGCAAGAAGGCGATCCCGGACGACATGACGATCCAGGACTGGGGCATCACCTACGAGCAACTGGAACCGTACTACGACAAGTGGGAATACCTGTGCGGCATTTCCGGCAAGGCCGGCAACATCGGCGGCGCGATCCAGCCGGGCGGCAATCCGTTCGAAGGTCCGCGTCGGCGCGACTATCCGCTGCCGCCGCTGAAGCGCTGCGCGGCCACGCAACTGTTCGACAAGGCCGCGCGCGAAGTGGGCTTCCATCCGTTCCCCGCGCCCGCGGCGAATACATCCAAGCCTTACGTCAATTCGCTGGGCGTGCAAATGGGCCAGTGCACGTTTTGCGGCTACTGCGAATGGTTCGGCTGCGCCAACTATTCCAAGGCCAGCCCGCAGAGCACGATCCTGCCGGTGCTGCTGAAGAAGGACAATTTCAGTTTCCGCACGCATTCGAGCGTGGTACGCGTGCTGACCGATTCCGCGGGCAAGCGCGCGACCGGCGTGGTGTACGTCGACCAGGATGGCAAGGAATACATCCAGCCCGCGCAAATGGTGGTGCTGTGCGCGTTCGCGCACCACAACGTGCACCTGCTGCTGGTGTCGAAGATCGGCACGCCCTACGACCCGGTCGGCAACACCGGCGTGGTCGGGCGCAATTACGCGTACCAGGTGTCGAGCGATGTCAACGTCACCTGCAAGGAACGCCTGAACCCGTTCATGGGCGCGGGTGCGCTCGGCCAGGTCGTCGACGATTTCAACGGCGACAATTTCGACCATACCGGCAAGGGTTTCATCGGCGGCGGCTACATCGCGCTGTGGAACACCGGCGGCCGGCCGATCCTGCAGGAATACCTGCCCAAGGGCACGCCCAAGTGGGGCGCGGGCTGGAAGAAGGCGCTGCACGAGGATTACCTCTACTCCACCCACATGCAGTGCCACGGCGGGATGATGAGCTACCGCAACAACTATCTCGACCTCGATCCGGCCTATACCGACGACTACGGCAATCCGCTGCTGCGCCTGACCTTCGACTTCTACGACAACGAACACGCGATGTCGAAGTTCCTCACCGATCGCGCCACCGACATCGCCAACGCCATCCCGAATCGCGGCATCAATCCCAAGCCGCGCAAGGGCCATTATTCGATCGTTCCGTACCAGACCACCCACAACACCGGCGGCGCGGCGATGGGCGCCGATCCGCGCACCAGCTTCGTCAATCCGTTCCTGCAATCGTGGGACGTGCCCAACCTGTGGGTGATGGGTTCCAGCGTGTTTCCGCAGAACCCCGGTTACAACCCGACCGGCACGGTCGGCGCGTTGGCGTTCTGGGCCGCCGATGCGATGAAGCGTTACATGAAAAAACCGCAGCCGCTGGTGCAGACGTGAACGCGCGGCGGCTCATCGCGGGCGCATTGGCGTTGGCATGCGCTGGCGTCGCGGTGGCGGCGGTGCAGGTGTATGCGCCCGTGCGTTCCCACCACGCCTGGACTTCCATCGAAACCGGCCGCTACCTCGCGCGCGCCGGCGATTGCGAGTCGTGCCACACCGCGCCGGGCGGCAAAGCCTATGCGGGCGGGCGTCCGGTACCGACGCCGTTCGGGATCATCTATTCGACCAACATCACGCCCGATCCGGATACCGGCATCGGCGGGTGGAGCGAGGACGATTTCTACCGCGCGATGCACGAAGGCATCGATCAGCAAGGCCAGCGGCTGTATCCGGCGTTCCCGTATCCGTGGTTCACGCACATGACGCGCGGCGACGTGGATGCGATCAAGGCGTACCTCGACACCGTGAAGCCGGTGCGCCAGGTCAACCGAGCCCCCGAACTCGGCTGGCCCTTCAGCATGCGCAGCATGCTGGCGGTGTGGGACAAGCTGTACCTCGACGCGAAACAGTTCCAGCCCGACCCGAAGCGTTCGGCGGAATGGAACCGCGGCAAATATCTCGTCGATGGCGCCGGGCATTGTGGCGCCTGCCACAGCGCCAAGAACGTGCTGGGCCACGCCGACACCAGCCATCCGATGCAGGGCGGCATGGCCGAGTATGTGTTCTCGCCGAACCTCGGCGCGGGTGAGCGCGACGGCCTGAGCGGCTGGACGCGCGAGGACATCGTCGAATACCTGGCCACAGGATCGAACCGTTACGCGACTGCGGCAGGCCCGATGGCCGAAGTGGTGCAGGCGTCCACGCAGGACCTGAAGCAGCGCGACCTCGAAGCGATGGCGACGTATCTGAAATCGCTCGAAGGTCCGAAACCCGAAACACCCAACGCGCCGGAC
>Ga0134128_10000677_pt1 | contig 46522 bp, 40 predicted proteins | sample KB31754_FD_96462 | JGI IMG/M metagenome (GOLD analysis project Ga0134128, IMG submission 96462) | Terrestrial soil microbial communities with excess Nitrogen fertilizer from Kellogg Biological Station, Michigan, USA - KB3-175-4 | ecosystem: Environmental > Terrestrial > Soil > Unclassified ...
GCGCAGCCCGGTAGCGCGCTTCGTTCGGGACGAAGAGGCCGCTGGTTCGAATCCAGTCATCCCGACTTCTTAAATCAAATAGCTTCCGGATTTATTCATAATTCCTGCATTCTTGAAAAAAGAAATCATTACTGAATTAATGGGAAAACGGACCTTTTAAAAATCAATTCCGGACCATGTTTTTTTATTCTTCTCGTATTTTTCGTAATCAAATTTATAGAGCCTTCCCGGTCTGTGTGGTACATTTTGTTCTTCCTCTCCCATATCAACCAAAAAATTCATTGAGAAAAACTTCTTTCTGAAATTCCTCCTGTCCAGTTTTTTATTCAGGATCGCTTCATACAAATTTTGTAATTCACGCAGTGAAAATTTATTAGGTAGCAAACTAAATCCAAGCGGATGTTCCTGCACTCTTTTTTGCAGCCATAGATAACACTGATTGAAAATCTCTTTATGATCAAATAATAATTCGCTGACAGTATCAACTTCGTGCCAGTGAATTTCATTTTCCAATATTTTCAAACGGTGATGCTGCACATTGATTAATGAACAATATGCGACAGAAACAACGCGTCCCGCAGGATGGCGTCCAACCTTTCCAAATGTGTGAACCTGTTCAAGATATAAATCACTTAAACCAGTTCTCTGTTTTAGAATCCTGTAAGCACTGGCATCCAAATCTTCTTCCGGCTTCACCAAATCACCCAACAGAGAAAATTTATTTTTATATTTTTCAAGATCGGAGCGAATGAGCAGTACTTTTAATTTGTTCTCATCAAATCCAAAGATGACACAATCGACAGATAATGCAACACGATTGATGCTTTGCACTTCAGATTGAAGCCCTTTGAATGTTTTTGAATTTTTAAGACTGATGTCTGTTTTGGTGGAAGGCATAATTAGTTCTTCTTTATTTATTTCATTTGAATTGAATGTTTCAAAAAACTTCTAAAATTATTTATTGCTGATCAATTTTATTGTCTGTTTTTTTTGGGTTGAAAAAATGGAGATAAAATAAGTGCCATTTGAGAATTGTCTCGCCTTATTTAATTCAAACGAATTATTTCCTGCAGCAATTGAAATATTTTGTTGGTACAATTGCCTTCCGCTCAGATCTGTAATGATTACTGTTGCTTTATCCTTGATTGCCGATTCTATTTTTAGATTTATTTTGTCTGTAAAAGGATTTGGATTTACTTCTGCCTGCCATGAAGTAACCGCAGTTCTTAAGATTACAATCGCACTGTAATTAAAATTACCATCTTTGTCAATACTTTTTAAGCGATAATAAACAATGTTTGAAAAAGTATTTACATCATTATCAGTATAGCTATAATTTTTTTCTCCATTAGCTTTAATACTGCTTACAAAAGAAAAATTTCTTCCATCATTGCTTCTTTCTAATTCGTAATTATCCAGGTTAATTTCGTTTGCTACCTGCCACGAAAGAACATTTGAACTGTTTTGTTTTTTTCCTGAAAAATTAATGATTGTTACGGGCAGAGCCGCATTCATTCTTGTAAATACATGATACTCTCCGGGCTGCAAAGAGAAAGATTGAGAAGGATTTGAAACAGTTCTGGTGGTTCCGATAAGATAATCATACCATGTTCCGGTTGAAGGAAAAGTAACGGTTCCGGTTTGAGTGGTAACATCAAAATTTCCAACTACCACTATATCGGTTAATGACATCCATTTAAAATTTCCTGCAAGACTTTGTATGGATGTATTGGAAATAAAATCATTTACAAAAAGCGGATTGGAGCGAAGTTTTATTAAAGCGCTATACACATCGTACAGCTTTTTCCTGTTGGCTTGTTGATAATAATCCCAACGAATTGGTTTTTCCTGCAAGCGACAGTTATCCTGTGGATAGGGTTGCGGTACAGTATTTCCAGGATTACAGGACGTGATCGAATAATCATAGCCTAGTTCTCCAAACTGCCAGATCATTTTAGGTCCTGGAATCGTTAGTAAAAATGCAGCAGTTAATTCCTGCCTTTTCAATGCGGTGGCCGTATCTTTTATATTATAAGTTCCTGAAGAATTTCCAAAAGTAACGTCTTTATACATCACTCTCTCTTCATCATGGCTTTCCATATAAGTAACTTTGTAAGGATAACTCCAGCCTGCAACACTTGCGATACCAGGACTATAATCAGAACCGGAATATCCCATTGAGCCCTGCTGATAAGCATAACTCTCATTTCCCCACAACATCATTCCATAATTTGACAAAACGGTTTCTTCAGAATTATCAGCAAAATGTTCTAAAATACAATAGGAACCCGGAGACTTTAACTGCAAAGTATCATAATATTTTTTCCAGATATTGATCCTGCTCTGATCATAATTACCCCATGCGCTTACGTTGCAGTTATTTCCGGTATTGTCGCAGGTTTGTGTCTGCGTAAATCCTTTCGAAAGATCAAAACGAAATCCATCTAATTTATAATCATTCATCCAATGATTCACAACACGACTCACGAAATATTGTGTCGCTGCACTTTCATGATTCATGTCGTAACCAACATTATAAGCATGTTTGGCAACAGGATTAAACCATGGATTATTTGTATCAGGCCTGTTGTTGGCAACATCCCAATACAGCTGAACCATGGGTGACGAACCAAAAGAATGATTCAGTGCAATATCCATAATCACTGCAATTCCATTGTGATGACATTTATCGATAAAAGCTTTCAATGTATTGGCAGGACCATAATATTTATCAGGAGCAAAATAAAAATCAGGATTATACCCCCAGCTGTTGTTGCCTTCAAATTCATTAAATGGCATTACTTCAATAGCATTAATTCCCAATTTTTTAAAATAATTAATACTGTCGCTCAAAGTATTCCAATCATGATTCGCAATAAAATCGCGTAACAGTAATTCATAAATAACAAGATTTCTTTTGTCTGGCTTTTTAAAATTTGAAACCTGCCAGTTGTAAGCAGTTTGACCTGTTTGCAATACACTTACAATTCCGGTTGTAGAGCCTGTTGGATAAGGTTTTAAACCCGGATATGTTGTTGAGGAAATCGCTGGGTCGTTGTTGGGATCAAGAATTTTTTCTGAATAAGGATCAGCAATTTTTAAAGTGCCATCCACCAAAAACTGGTAGGCATATTCTTTCCCTGAAGTCAAACCATCAATGGTAATCCACCAATAATTTCCATCAGGAGTTTTGTTCATTTGATATTGAGATTGCTCTATCCAGTTGCTTCCCGAAAAATCGCCAATCACGCAAACTCTGCCTTTGCCAGGAGCATATAAAACTAAAGTAACAGAAGTATTGTTCGGGTTGTAATTAATTCCCTGTTGAGTTCCTGCAGGCAGTGCCGCAACATTCACAGTACTGTTTACAAAAAAACTAAATGAATCTTTAGAGATAGTTGTTCCATCATTTGCAGTCATAATTACTTTTTGTGTTCCGGCATTGATGATTGTTGGAGTAGCGGAAATGCTTGTTGCATTAGTTGCGGCTTGAATGACGGTACCATTTAATGAAAGCGCGAGACTAGCGCTGTTATTGCTTTTGGCAGCGATGCTGATATTGTCTCCTAAATTTTTTGTGATCGTTTCCGGGACAGGATTGTACAATGGCTGAAAAAATGGTGATGTAAATCTAACTGCCAAAGCGCTGGTATAAACCGGAACAAACATATCAGAGCCATCAGCATTTCTTTGAACTGTATTTCCATCACCACTCCTGAAAAGAATGGCAATTTTTAAAATTTTTTCTGAGGCATTAGATATTCCAAAATAATTTCTCAGACCACCAGTTATTGTAAAAGACCATTTATTATTTCCCAATGAAATTGCTTTTGCTGCCGGATCTGTTGTGCCCCAGGTCGTTTTTACATATTTCCAATCGCCGGAATTAGAGCTTAAACTCGTGATAACACCTATATGTACATAAACATCATTTGGATTATAATTTAATAAACCTTTGTTTCCATAGCTGGCATCAACAGTAATTGTAACGGGAGTTGAGCTTTCTGTAGGAAAATCAGGTGTCCATGATAATAATTGCGAAAAAGTTTGGAAAGAAAAAAAGAGTATGGAGAAGAGGAGTATCAATTTTTTCATAAAAGCATTATTTATTGTGTAAATTAAACACATTCCCTTAATAATGACTTTTTTTCAGAAAATATATTTTTGAATTCCTGGTTTTCGGATTTGTAATTCCTGAGGAATCAATTAGAACTTATGAAACTTCCTGAAAAATAGAAGGTCTACTTATTTTACCGGAATTAAAAAAACCGCAAAATGATTGTGCGGTTTTTTTATTGAAAAAGTATATTCTCAAAAATTATTCCTGAACAACAAGCCTGAAACCATTTCCATGAATATTTACGATTTCTATATTCGGATCGCCTTTTAAATATTTTCTAAGTTTCGCAATATAAACATCCATGCTCCGGCCATTAAAGTAAGTGTCGCTTCCCCAGATCTTCTTTAAAGCGGTTTCTCTTGGAAGCAAATCGTTCTTATATTCTGCAAGCATTTTTAATAATTCATTTTCCTTGGGCGACAAAGTTTGAATATCTTTTCCAATACCCAACTGGCGCAGCCTTGGATTAAAATGATATTTTCCCAAATCGTATTCTGCATTCGCTTCTTCGCGATGCAGTTCTTCATTTCTTTTTAAAATCGCTTTTATTTTATGGAGCAAAACATCGCTGTCAAATGGCTTTGTGATATAATCATCTGCGCCAAGTTTATAACCTTTAATAATGTCGTCTTTCATCGTTTTTGCGGACAGGAAAAATAACGGCATATCAGGATCTACATTTCTTATTTCTTCCGCCACTGTGAATCCATCCATGTTTGGCATCATTACATCAAGCAAACACAAATCAAACTTTTCACGCTGAAATGCAGCAAGGCCAAGCCTTCCGTCTCTTTCCAACACCACATCATAATCATTCAACTCAAGGAAATTTTTGAGTACCATTCCAAGGTTAGGATCATCTTCACAAATAAGAATTTTAGGTTTATTATTTTCCATACGTTTTTATTTAAATTCTGAATAAAGGTATTTAGTTTTTATGAAATATCTTTTACATATTTAATGCCATAAATAAAGAACACTAAATGTATAGACTTAAAAGTTAAAACAATCTTATGATTTTCAAATCCACTTTGTAACTTTCAAAAAAATAAACTGCAATGGATAAAAAACAAGCTTTTCTGGAAGCAATTCAAAATGGCTACAATTTCAAGAGTGAAAAAATAAAGATAGGTGCAGCAATGCTGGACGATGAAGTTATTCCTGAAGCCGAAATTTTTTTGCCTCTTTCTACTATGAATCGTCATGGACTGGTGGCAGGAGCTACCGGCGGCGGAAAAACCAAATCTTTTCAAATGATTGCAGAAGGTTTGAGTGATGCAAGTGTGCCCTGTTTGTTGCTCGATATCAAAGGCGACCTCAGTGGAATAGCCGAGCCAGGAACCACAAATGATAAGATCACAGGCAGATATCAAACATTAAAAATGGATTATAAGCCATCTGCTTTTCCGGTTGATCTGCTTACTTTAAGCAATCAAAAAGGAGTACGATTAAGAGCAACTGTTTCGGAATTTGGTCCTATTCTGATATCGAAAATTCTAGGATTAAATGATACACAAGGCGGCGTTGTGGCCATGATCTTTAAATATTGCGATGACAATAAGCTTCCCTTGTTGGATCTGAAAGATTTTATAAAAGTTTTGCAATATGCAGGAAATGAAGGAAAGGCAGAATTACAGACTTCTTATGGAAATATTTCGACAACTTCCACTGGAACTATTCTTAGAAAAGTAATTGAATTACAGCAACAGGGGGGAGATTTATTTTTTGGAGAAAAAAGCTTTGAAGTAGAAGATCTGATGCGTGTAAATAATGAAGGACGTGGAATGATAAGTGTTTTAAGAGTTACGGATATTCAGGATAAACCGAAATTGTTTTCCACTTTTATGTTGCAGATGCTGGCTGAATTATATTCAGTTTCTCCTGAAGTTGGCGATGTTGACAAGCCTAAACTGATCATTTTTATTGATGAAGCTCATTTGATCTTTGAAGAAGCAAGCAAAGCGCTGCTCGATCAAATCAATACTGTCATCAAGCTGATACGCTCAAAAGGAATCGGTATTTATTTCTGCACTCAAAATCCAATGGATGTTCCGGCAAGCGTGCTAGGCCAGTTAGGATTGAAAATTCAACATTCGTTGCGCGCCTTTACTGCAGCAGACCGGCAGGTAATAAAACAAACAGCAGAAAATTACCCGGAAACTACATTTTATAAAACCGCTGATCTTATAACACAATTAGGAATTGGAGAAGCTTTGGTTACATTATTAAATGAAAAAGGAATTCCGACGCCGTTGGCTCATACAATGATGTGTACACCCAGAAGCCGGATGGATGTTTTGACAGAAAATGAAATTGATACGATCATGGCTGGTTCCAAACTGGCAGCAAAATACAACCAGGCAATTGATGAGCCAAGTGCATATGAAATGCTGACAGCAAAATTAAAGGATGCAGCAGCTCTGAATACGGAAGAAGTTACTAAGAAAAGTCAAAAACCTGAAGAAACCACTTTAGAAAAAGTAGTCAACAATCCGGTTGTAAAAAGTATGATGCGAACTGCAGGAAATAGTATAGTGAGAAGTCTTTTGGGGTCGCTTGGTCTGGGAGGAAGAAGATCCGGTTCTCCACAAAGCTGGTTTTAAAAAATGTTTTCTATGTAAAATGTTAAAAAAGACGCCAGTTACTCCCAAAAACCTACCAAATACTTAATTGTATAGGTTTACAGTAGTATAAATATGTGGTTTTTGAGAATATAGTTTTAAAAATATTGCAACGAACTATTTTTCACATTATATTTGCATTGGTTTTTCATAGGATATTGGATTTTAAAGCGGGACTAGATTTCTATCTGGGTCCCCTTTTTTTTGTATATAATTTTTCATTCTTTAGAAATTTTTCAAAAATTTTTCAAAATATTTTCTTTTCTTTAAAAAAAATCAATTCATTCAATTTTAATTCAACTCTCCTTCACTCTTCTATTTTATCTCAGTAAAGGAATAAATTATCCAATTTTCCATTTTATTTCAAATTCGTACTCTTAAACATTGAAGTATTATCTTTATTTTTTAAATGTTATTCATGAATTCTTTTAATCCACAGGAAAATTATGTGATGGAAGATGATGTTGTTTTGCTTCGTCCTTTGCAAAAAGAGGATTTTATATACCTTTTATCCATCTCTTTACATGAACCCGAAACATGGAAGTACTCCTGGATCAGTGCTGCAGGAGAAAATGGATTAAAAAAATATATAGAAATCGCTTTGACGGGAAAGAAATCCGGCAAAGAATATCCTTTCATTGTTTTTGACAAAAGAAAAAATGAATATGCTGGTAGTACACGCTTTTATGATATAAATCCTGATTACAAAACTTTACAATTAGGTTACACGTGGTATGGAAAAAAGTTTCGCGAAACAGGGCTCAATAAACATTGCAAATTCCTTTTACTGTCCTTCGCTTTTGAAAAATCAGGCATGGAAAGAGTTGAATTTCGTGCTGATAATAGCAATGAAAGAAGTATTGCAGCGATGAAATCAATCGGATGTAAAGTCGAAGGAATTTTGCGAAGCCAAATGCCAACGCAAACTGAAGGTGTGAGGCGCGATAGCATCGTATTAAGTATTTTGAAAAATGAATGGTTTGATGAAGTGAGCAACTAAAAAAGAAATTGTAATCATTTGTTCTTTTAATTTTTTTTAATAAGAAATATTTTTTTATGAATAGAGAGATTACTTCATGGATCAGTCCTTCTGTTAATAAAGAAATGCCGATTGTCACTTATGGCCATTATGGATTTGCACTTTTATTAGTTCCCACAGCCGCTGCTGACTACCTGGAATATGAAAGGTTTCAGTTAATTGATTCGATCTCGCATTATATTAATTCAGGAAAAGTCAAGGTTTTTTCTATCAACAGTATGAATAACGAAAGTTGGATGAACAATGAAATGTTACCTGAACATAAAGCGATCCGTCACAACCAATTTAATCAATATGTTTTTCATGAAGTAATTCCTTTTATAAAAAACGCAACTTCTGATGAAACTCCAATCATCATTTGTGGGGCAAGTTTTGGCGCTTTGCACAGCATGAATTTGTTTTTAAAAAGGCCTGACCTGATCAATGGTGTAATCGCGATGAGTGGTGTTTATGATTTGCACGAATACACAAAAGGATTCCATGACGAACAGGTGTATTATAATTCACCAGTCGATTATTTTCCCAACCTGGCTGATAATTGGTATCTTGAAAATATTCGTAAGAGCAATCACATTCATATTTTATCAGGAAGTGGAGAATATGAAGATCCGCAAGCCGCAAGAAATTTTGCAGGCGTTTTATACAATAAAGGAATTAATTATGAACTGGACATTTGGGGAGAAGATATGAAACACGATTGGGCTACATGGAGAGCAATGCTTCCATATTATCTGGAATCGCGATTTTAAAACAGTCAATCGCCGATCAAAAACGCAAAAGATTTCCTATATAAATTTGAACTTTATTTTTCCATACTTACTATTTTGTAAATTTACCCGATGGAAAAAAAATTATTTCTGCTTGATGCGATGGCCTTAATTTATCGTGCTTATTACTCTCTGATCAGAAGCCCGATAATTACTACCAAAGGAAAAAATACTAACGCCCAATATGGTTTTACCAACACATTATTTGATCTTATAAAAAAAGAAGCACCTACTCACCTGGCAGTTGCTTTTGATACTTATGCGCCAACAGAAAGGCATACTGATTTCGCAGCTTACAAAGCCCAAAGACAAGATGCTCCTGAAGATTTAATTATTTCAATTCCTGATATAAAAAGAATAATCGAAGGATTTAATCTGCCATGTATTGAATGCGATGGATATGAAGCGGATGATATTATCGGAGCACTTGCAAAGCAGGCTGAAAAAGATGGTTATAAAGTTTTTATGGTAACTCCCGATAAAGATTTTGGACAACTTGTATCTGAAAACATTAAGATTTACAAACCGGGATACCAGGGAGGGAAAGTAGAAATAATGGGTGAAAAAGAGGTGTGCGAAAAATGGGGCATTCAAAATGTAAAACAAGTGGTTGATATTCTTGGTTTGATGGGAGATGCCAGTGATAACATTCCCGGTATTGCAGGAATTGGTGAAAAAACAGCAGCTAAATTATTAGCGCAATACGGGACTCTTGAAAATGTTTTAGCAGATGCAGAAAATATAAAAGGATCATTAGGTGAAAAGATAAGAGCAGGAAAAGAAATGGCGATCCTGAGTAAAAAACTTGCTACAATTATTACTGATGTTCCGTGCAAATTTCATGAAGAAGATTTTAAAGTAAAGGCATACGATGTCGAATTGCTGAAAGAGATTTTTACAGAGCTTGAATTTAAAACTTTGGGCAAAAGAATTCTTGGAGAAGAGTACAATGTTTTTGTAATGGAGAAGACAGTCGTTCAGGCTGATTTGTTCTCAAATGTAGACACGATGCCCGTTATAACAAAAACAGTTGAAATAGCTGAAGAAGAAAAACCGGGATTGATTGCAGAAAAAAATCTTCAAAATACAACGCACCAATATTTCCTGATAGAAGGTGAAAAAGCAATTGAAGAATTATTGCAAAAACTTACTGCAGAAAAAGAAATTTCTTTCGATCTAATTACAACAAACATTGATCCTAATGAAGCAGGGCTTCTTGGATTAACTTTTGCTTTTAAAGCGACAGAAGGCTATTATGTTCCCGTTCCTTCCGGAGAGGATTCGATAAAAAGATTCCTCGAAAATTTTTCTTCTGTTTTTAATGATGAAACAAAAACCTGGATTGGAGAGAATATTAAATTCAATCTTCTTGTTTTAAAAAGATATGATATTGATTTAAGAGGAAATCTTTTCGATACAACTCTTGCACATTATGTCATTGAAAGTGAAAGCAGGAGAAACAAAAATCTTTTGAGTGCGCAATACCTGGGATATCTTCCACTTACCATTGAAGAACTAATTGGTAAAAAAGTAAAAACTTACGACGAAATTCGTGAAGTAGAAATAGAAAAATTGAAAGAATATGCAGTAGAAAGTGCTGATGTTACTTTTCAACTCAAACATGTTTTTACCCCGCTTTTGAAAACTAAACAAGTACAAAAAGTTTTTGAAGAAGTTGAAACGCCATTACTTAAAGTCCTTGCTGAAATGGAGTTTCAGGGTGTGAACGTGGATACAGATTTTTTAAAGCTTTATTCAAAAGAACTCGAAAAGCAGGCAAGCATTTCAGAAGAAAGTGTATTTGAACAAGCAGGAACAAGATTCAACCTTGCTTCACCAAAACAGTTAGGCGAAGTCCTGTTTGTAAAAATGCAATTGGGTGATAAAGTCAAAAAAACAAAAGGTGGCCAATACGCAACAGGCGAAGATGTTCTGCTAAAACTTGCAAAAGAAAATCCGATCGTTGAAAATATTTTAAACTTTCGTGAACTTACCAAATTAAGATCAACATATGTTGATGCGTTGCCACAATTGATCAATAAGCGAACCGGAAGGGTTCATACTTCTTACGCACAATCTATTGCAGTAACGGGAAGGCTTAGCAGCATCAATCCTAATCTTCAGAATATTCCTGTAAGAACAGAAAGAGGCCGCGAAATAAGAAAAGCATTTGTTCCAAGGGACAGTGATCATGTCATCATTTCTGCCGACTATTCTCAGATCGAATTGCGTATTGTGGCAGCTATAAGTGGCGACCCTGCTATGTCTGATGCTTTCAAGAAAGAAAAAGATATTCATACGGCAACTGCAGCAAAAGTTTTTAATGTTGCTGAAGAAGAAGTGACCAAAGAAATGAGGTACAAAGCAAAAAGTGTCAACTTCGGAATTATTTATGGGCAAGGAGCGTTTGGACTTGCCGAAAATTTAAACATCAGTCGCGCAGAGGCGAAAGAAATAATTGAAAATTATAAAAAACAATTTTCGCACATTCAGCGATACATGGATGACATGATCAATTTTTGCAGGGATAACGGTTATGTACAAACGTTAATGGGAAGAAAGCGATGGCTGAAAGATATTCATTCTTCCAACTTTACCGTCAGGAGTTATGCAGAAAGAAATGCTATCAATTCACCGATCCAGGGAACTGCTGCAGATATGATAAAACTGGCTATGATAAAGATTTTCAACGAATTTGAAAAACATCGATTCAAATCGAAAATGATCATGCAGGTTCATGATGAGTTGGTTTTTGATGCACATCAGTCAGAAATAGAAACGATAAAACCAATTATCATTGAAAGCATGAAAACTGCATTGCTTTTGCCGAATGATGTGCCTGTAGAAGCTGAGATCGGCGTTGGTGAAAACTGGCTCGAAGCACATTGATAATTTCTATTTATTTTCATTCTTGTATTTTTATAAAAATTTTTTTTGAATCAGACTATTTTCGCAAAAGACCTTACAAAAAAATACGGTAAGCGCACGGTAAATAATAAAGTTTCATTCCAGGTAAGCCAGGGTGAAATTGTTGGTTTGCTGGGACCAAACGGCGCAGGGAAAACTACTTCTTTCTACCAGGTTGTTGGCCTCGTAAAACCAGATGAAGGCGATGTTTTTTTAAATGATCTGAACATCACCAAACTGCCAATGTTTAAAAGAGCCCAGATGGGTTTGGGATACTTGCCTCAGGAAGCAAGCGTTTTCAGAAAACTAACTGTTGAAGATAATATTGCTGCGGTATTAGAAATGACAAAACTTTCGAAAAAGGAACAAAAAGAAAAACTGGAAACATTAATTTCAGAGTTCAACCTGGATCACGTTCGTAAAAGCAATGGCGATGTTTTGAGTGGTGGTGAAAGAAGAAGAACCGAGATTGCCCGTGCTCTTGCAGTGGATCCAAAATTTATATTGCTTGATGAACCTTTTGCAGGTATTGATCCCATCGCTGTTGAAGACATTCAATCTATCGTTACAAAATTGCGCTATAAAAACATTGGAATTTTAATTACTGATCATAATGTAAATGAAACGCTTTCCATTTGTGACAGAGCATATCTGCTGATAGAAGGAAAGATTTTTATTGAAGGCTCTGCAGAAGAATTGGCTAAGGATGAACAAGTACGTCGCTTATATCTTGGAAGAAATTTTGAATTGAAGAGAAAAGATTATTTGCATCACGATGCTTTTAAATGAGCATTATTTATTGAATTATTAGATTATTAGGGATTTTGTGCTCTAAAGCTCCCGTCTTAACGAATAAACCAATAAACTAATTAACCAACCAAACCAAAAAACCAGTTTTGAAACTCCTCAGTCCCGTCATATCACGTTTAGCACGCATGCGCTTATGGGGCGTTGAGAACTGGATCAGTTTTCCAATATCTGCTCAAAGAAATGTGTTGCAACATTTAGTTACACAAGCGCAATACACAGAGTTTGGAAGAAAATATAAATTTTCACGACTTTTTACTGTAAAGGATTTCAAGACTCGTATTCCCATTCATGAATATAATGATTTAAAATCCTACATTAACAGGATGATGGCTGGGGAACAAAATATTTTGTGGAACACACCCATCTATTGGTTTGCAAAAAGTAGCGGCACAACTTCTGATAAAAGTAAATTTATTCCAATCAGCGAGGAGAGTTTAAAAGACATCCATTTCAAAGGTTCAAAAGATGTACTCACGAATTATTACAAAAATTTTCCTGACAGTGATTTGCTTACAGGAAAAAGTCTTGTTGTCGGCGGGAGTCACCAGGTAAATAATTTGGATGAAGAAATTCAATATGGCGATCTAAGTGCTGTGTTAATGCAGAATACACCGTTTTGGGGGCATTGGATAAGAACGCCGCAATTAAATATTGCATTACTCGATGAATGGGAAAGTAAAATTGAACATCTTGCACAAAACACGATAAATGAAAATGTAACTTCTCTCGCGGGCGTACCAACCTGGACGATTATTTTGATCAAAAGGATTTTAGAAATTTCAGGCAAAAAAACTTTGAAAGAAGTTTGGCCTAACCTGGAATTATACATGCATGGCGGAGTTTCATTTGTACCTTATCGCGATCAGATTAATAAACTGATCGGAGTTCCCATCAACTATCTTGAAATGTATAATGCCAGTGAAGGTTTTTTTGCTGCCCAAAATATGCCTGATGATGAAGGACTTTTGCTTTATACCGACCATGGAATTTTTTATGAATTTCTTCCTGTTGAAGAATATGGAAAATCAAATGAAACGATTGGCCTTAAAGAAGTAGAGCTTCATAAAAATTATGCACTTGTAATCAGCACCAATGGTGGCCTTTGGCGATATTTATTGGGCGACACAATTGAATTCACATCATTACGTCCATTCAAAATAAAAGTAACAGGCAGGTTGAAACATTATATGAATGCATTTGGCGAAGAAGTAATTGTTGACAATGCCGATAAAGCCATCGCGATTGCTTCTGAAAAAACAAATTCAATTGTAAAAGATTATACTGCGGCACCTGTTTTTTTTAGTGAAAATAATAATGGTGCCCACGAATGGCTTATTGAATTTGAAACGGCTCCCCAGGATTTAAATCAATTTACTTTTGAATTAGACGAGGCCTTAAAATGCCTGAACAGTGATTACGAAGCCAAGCGTTATAAAAATATTGCATTGCGTTTACCGATCATTCACTCTCTCTCAAAAAATACTTTTAATCAATGGCTCAAAAGCAAAGGAAAGCTTGGGGGCCAGCATAAAGTGCCAAGGCTAAGCAATGAAAGAATCATGGTTGAAGAAATACTGGCTATGAATAAACAAAAATAAAATCCGCATTATTTCTTCATCTATATAAACTGAAATGAAACTTCAAAAGCCTTTTTCACCGTTGATCCATTATCATTCTTCATAAAAATTTCGATTAAATATTTTTACCAATAAAAAATTAAAGTGATGAAGTTTATCAAAAAGGCAGTTTCGGTGTTATTAATTATTGTTAGCCTAAATTTTCAATTGAGTGCGCAAAAAAAACCTGCAGCCAATGCAAAAAATGATCAGGCAGAACAGAATCAAATGGTAATTGTTGATTCTTCTGTTACCACTAAAAATACGATTACAATAAAAGGACAAGTGATTCCTTATAGTGCAAAAGCAGGCACACTGCCAATTTGGGACGATGACGGAAAACCCATTGCTTCTGTTTTTTACACTTATTATGAAAGATCAGACGTAAAAGATCGTGCTTCCCGTCCGCTGGTTATTTCTTTCAACGGTGGGCCCGGAACGCCTTCAGTTTGGATGGAAATAGGCTACACAGGGCCGCGAATTTTAAACATTGATGATGAAGGATATCCTGTAGAACCTTATGGTTTACGTGATAATCCGAATTCGATTTTAGATGTCGCTGATATTGTTTATGTAGATCCTGTAAACACAGGCTTTTCCAGGAAAGTAAATTCTGATATTCCTGATTCAAAATTCTTTGGAGTGAATGAAGACATTAAATATCTGGCTGAATGGATTAACACATTTGTGACAAGAAACAACCGATGGGCTTCGCCGAAATTTTTAATTGGTGAAAGTTATGGAACTACACGCGTTTCAGGTCTTGCGCTTGAATTACAGAATTCACAATGGATGTACCTGGATGGAGTGGTTTTAGTATCTCCAACTGATTTGGGAATTAAGCGTGATGGCCCTGTTGGCGAGGCTTTGCTGCTTCCTTATTATGCTGCAACTGCATGGTATCATAAAGCACTTGCTTCAGATTTGCAAAGTAAAGACCTTACAGCGATGTTACCTGAGGTAGAAACGTTTACCATAAATGAATTAATACCTGCACTTACAAAAGGCAGCACTTTAACTGATGCAGAAAAACAAAACATCGCTTCTAAAATTTCACACTATTCAGGCCTGTCTGAAAAAGTAATTCTTCAACATAATCTGATTATTCCAACAGATTTTTTCTGGAAAGAATTATTGCGTGATAAGGGTTTTACCATTGGTAGATTGGATTCAAGGTATCTTGGTATTGATAAACAGGATGCAGGAGAATCTCCTGATTATAATGCAGAACTTACGTCCTGGCTTCATTCATTTACGCCTGCGATCAATATGTATCTCAGAGAAGAATTGAAATACAAAACTGATTTGAAATACAATATGTTTGGCAGAGTTTGGCCTTGGGATGACAAGAATAATAATACCGGCGAAAACCTGCGTCAGGCAATGGCTCAAAATCCATTTTTACATTTAATGGTTCAATCAGGCTATTATGATGGAGCATGCGACTTTTTTAATGCAAAATATAGCTTGTGGCAAATGGATCCTTCCGGAAAATTAAAAGACCGCATCAGTTGGAACGGCTTTCTGAGCGGCCATATGGTTTATATGCGTAAAGATGATCGGGCAACAGCCAATGAGCAATTGCGAGAATTTATCAAACAATCAATTCCTAAACCAGGAGAAGGAGCGAAATTTTAAAAATTGAATTTTTTGTTGCCAGCCTTCAAAAGCTGGCAACTTTTTTTTACAGTAAACAAAGGAATAATTGCTATTGTTTGATATTGGAAACTGCTGCCGTGCTTTGTATTATTTCCCAAAATACAGAAGCGGTTTTTTCGCCCGAAAATTTTGTCATCTCAGCTCTTCCTTTTTCAGTTAACTCTTTTCTCAGGTGCTCATTTTTAAACATCAACATCATTTTCTCAGCAATGTCTTTAAAGTTTTGCGGGTCCGCATATAATGCAGCTTCATTAAAAAATTCTTTGAAATTACCAATAGAAGAAACGATAAGCGGAACATGTATCATTGCCTGTAATGCAGAAATAGCAGCAGTTTCATAAAAAGGAATATAAACCATTGCATAAGAGGAAGAGACAATTCTCTGAGTTTCTTTTTCAGATAAATTTTCTAAAACTTTTACTTCTTTATTAAAGCGGTATAGATGAAGTGCTTCCATAAATTCATTGTATCCGGCTCCTGCGTTTCCAACAATCAGTAATTGCATTTTACTTTTTTGCCTTTTCTTAAAAGAGGAAAAAGCTTTTAATAAATTCAATAAATTTTGTTGAAGCCCAATATTTCCTGAATAAACGAAGAATTCATTTCCTTCAGCGTATTTTTCTTTGATCAACTCTCTTTCTTCAAAATCAACCGGGCTGAAATCGTTTTTTATTTCCGGATAAATGACCCGAATTTTTTGTGTATCAGTTTTATATTTTTCAACGATTTCTTTTTTTGCAAAATTGGAACTGACAATGATTTCTGTGGCTTTACTTAAATAAAGAGGCGTATTTCTTTTAAAAAAATCAAGTTGTTTTTTATTAAAAAAAGAGGAATGATGGTTGAATGAAAGATCAGGAGAAATCAATAGTTGGGGAATCTTCGTTTTTAAAGAAATCCTTTTTTCACTGATAAAAATATCGGCTTGATATTTTTTTAAAGCAGCCGCTAATTTGATCGAATATATCATTTGTCCGATTGCTCCATTCCTTTTCGCTTCTACTATAATAGTTACAATGTTTGAAGGAAAAATGGAATCGGTTTCTTTATTAAGAAGGAACAGGAAGACTTCTTTCGGATTCGTTTTTGCAAGTGACAAAAATATCTGAGAATATTCCTGGGAAAGAGAACCAGCATTTACTGCAATTTTCATCTAAGCTTAGAGATTTAATTTTCTTTTCATTCTCATTTTATCGCAGCAGTTTTAGCTTCACGGTTTCAATTCTTGTGTCGCTTACTTTTAAAATATCAAATTGATAATCATCAATAATGATGCGATCTCTTTCGCGCGGGATCGATTCATGAAGATTGATAATGTACCCTGAAAGTGTTTCAGTTTCCTCATTTTTCCTAAAATGAAGTTTGTATTTTTCCATCAGATAATCAAGCTCAAGCCTTCCACTCAAAAGAAATTCATTCGGTGTAATTTGTTTATCAACAAATTCTTCCTGCACATCATATTCATCATAAATGTCTCCAAAGATCTCTTCCAGTAAGTCTTCCATCGTTACGATTCCGGCAGTACCGCCGAACTCATCGATTACCCATGCAATGCTTTTTCTTTCTTTGGTAAATTTATTAATAAGGTCGGTTGCGTTCATGCTTTCGGGAACAATCGGAATCGGTAATAAAATGGAACGAAGTGTTTCAGGATTTTTAAACATATCCAGTTGATGAACATACCCTGCGACGTTATCAATATTGTCCTCAAAAACAACCAGCTTGCTAAGCTTTGTTTCAATAAAACGTTCTTTGATTTCTTCCAGAGGAGCATTGATGTTTACGGCTACAATTTCTTTTCTTGGGATCAGGCATTCGCGTATTCGCGTTTCAGAAAGCGATAAAACATTTTCAAAAATTTCGCTGTTCATCTCGACGTTATCATCATTGTTACTCATATTCAATTGCTGAACATAATGATCAATATCCATGCGAATAAAAGGTGTGGTTCTATTTTGAAGCTTCACATTGAAAATGTATTTCAATATCCATTCAGCAACATTTACAAAATATTTTGCCATCCAGGAGAAAAGAGAATAAAAAGATTTTACCAAAAATGTAATGATGACACTTGATGTTACTGAATTCCCTTTTGATTTAAAAATCGCTTTAAAGATAACAGCAAAGAACAGTAAAATAAAAGTAGCAATAATCGTTTCGGCAGCAAGGATAATATAGCTGTTTTCAATGGATAGATATTGCCACAGTTCCTCCAAAACACCGTTCCATAAAAGTCCATAGACAACTAGGAGGATATTGATGATCAAAAGCGTTGTAACAATAAATATTGCGGGTTTTTCTAAAAAAGCGGACCATATCCTTCCACTATAATTTCCTTGTTTTTTCCTGAGTTCAATGGATAATTTGTTGGCAGAAATAAAAGCAATTTCAATCCCCGAAAAAAATCCGATGACAAGTAATGCAATAAAAATCGGCACAAAAGTTATCCAGTCCATGTTTTACAAATTTATACAATGAAAATGAACCGGGTCTTTTAATTCTTCAGAAAATTATCTACAATTTTTTCCGCTTCTTTACAGGCGGTTTCAAAATTTTCATTGACAATAATATTTTCGAAATGGTTTTTAAAAGTCATTTCGTAAGAAGATTTATTTAACCTTGCTTGCAGCGTATCGGCAGTTTCTGAGCCACGCGATTCCAGTCTTCGTTTTAATTCTTCAGTTGAGGGAGCCTGAACAAATATTGCAATTGTATTCACCGGATATTGTTGCTGAACATGAATAGCGCCTTGTACATCAATGTCTAAAACCGGAACTTTATTTTCTTTCCAAATACGCTCTATATCTGATTTTAAAGTGCCATAATATTTTCCTTCATATACCATTTCCCATTCTAAAAATTCTTTGTTATGAATCTTTTCCCGAAAGTCTTCTTCAGAAATAAAATAATAATGTTTCCCGTCTTTTTCATTTTTACGCGGCTGTCTTGTTGTAGCGGAAACTGAAAAATCAAGAGAAGGAAATTTTTTCAGCAAATGATTGACAATAGAAGTTTTCCCTGATCCCGAAGGGGCGGTTATTAAAATGATTTTATTGTATTGTTTACTCATATTAATTGGATGCTTAGCCAATATGCTAACTGGTAAAATAGCACATTAATAAATTCTAATTATTTCTGCCCCCAGACTTCTCAATCTTTCATCAATATTTTGATAGCCTCTGTCAATTTGTTCAATATTTTGAATTACGCTTTTCCCTTCCGCGCTCAATGCTGCGATCAGCAGAGCAACGCCTGCCCTGATATCGGGGCTGCTCATTGAAATTCCACGCAATGGAAATTTCCTCTCAAGACCTACAACTACAGCTCTGTGTGGATCGCATAAAACAATGCGTGCACCCATTTCAATAATTTTATCTACAAAAAACAACCTGCTTTCAAACATTTTCTGATGGATCAAAACACTTCCCTTTGCCTGTGTGGCTACCACTAAAATAATACTAAGCAAATCAGGAGTAAGTCCGGGCCATGGATGATCGGAAATGGTGAGCATTGAACTATCAAGAAAAGTTTCTATCTCATAAAGTTCCTGTTCAGGAATATGAATGTCATCGCCAGAAAAATTCATTTTAATTCCCAGTTGTTGAAATCTTTCCGGGATCACTCCGAGATAATTAATTCCTGCATTTTTAATTACAATATCGCTTTGCGTCATCGCTGCCAGCCCGATAAACGAACCTACTTCTATCATATCCGGTAAAATGGTGTGATCAGTTCCATGCAATTCTTTAACACCTTCTATCGTAATCAAATTGCTCCCGATTCCTGAAATTTTTGCGCCCATTTTGTTCAGCATTCTACAAAGCTGCTGAATGTAAGGTTCGCAGGCCGCGTTGTAAATTGTTGTCGTTCCATCCGCTAAAACCGCCGCCATTATTATGTTTGCAGTCCCTGTTACGCTTGGTTCTTCCAGCAAAATATACGCCCCTTTTAACTGTGAAGTGTGTAAATAAAAAAAAGATGCATCCGTGTCATAATCAAATTCAGCACCTAATTTTTTAAAGCCGGCTATGTGAGTATCCAATCTTCGGCGGCCGATTTTATCACCCCCAGGTTTTGGAATGTATGCGCTTTTGAAACGTGCAAGCATCGGCCCGGCAAGCATTACACTGCCTCGCAATTTTCCTGTTTTATTTTTAAATAAAGGAGAAGAGATATAATTTACATCTACATTATCGGCCTGGAAAGAGTAAGTATTTGAATCAGCACGTTCTGTTTTTACACCTAATCCATTCAGCAATTCAATCTGGAGATTTACATCAATAATGTCCGGGATGTTATGAATCGTAATTCTTTCTTTGGTTAATAAGACAGCGGAGATTACTTGCAGCGCTTCGTTCTTCGCACCCTGTGGTGTTATTTCACCCTTCAGTTTTTTGCCGCCTGATACTTCAAATGAAGCCATATAAAATTTGTGAAAATTAAACAAAACCCCGGCAGGTTTTAATGCCAGGGTTACAAACTTATTTGATTATTTTCTCTTATTTTTATTAAAGAAATGTTTTAAACTCCTTAAATATTTCTAAAACGTCTCTCAATATCTCTTCTTGCCAAACTTCCTGTTATTGCGGTTATCACGGCCGCCCTGGTTATTGCGGTTATTTCTCTGGCCAAAATTCTTACGATATTTTCCTCCACTGCTAAATTCTTCACGATTATTTTCTACCCGATGTTTTACAAAAGGACGATTATTAAATTCAAGTTCTCCTTTTGTTATTGAAGATAATTCTGTCTGAATATTATCATCATGAACCAGTTCTTTATGCCAGTTGCTGTAAGTTAACTTCATATAATAAGCAATGGAGTTTGCAAATCCCTGGCGTTTTTCAGCATCTTCCTCATTTAATGCTTTATCAATAATGATCTCAATATTTTTACCAAGATGATTGTATTTCGGATATCTTTTCGGATAAGGAAGCGGCTCAAGAGTTGGTCTCAAGGTTTCACGTGTAGGAATTGGATAAGGGCTTTCAACATCCAGTTTAAAATCGGTGATCAGGAATAGATGATCCCAAAGTTTATGACGAAAATCTTCAACATTTTTTAGTTGTGGATTTAAAAATCCCATTAATTCCACTAATGCTGCTGCATTTTTCTGGCGTTTTTCGCGGTCCTCAATAGTCAACACATATTCCGCCATTTTTTGAATATGCCGGCCATATTCTCTGATAGTAAGATGGTTACGAGTTGTATTGTATTCCATGTTCTCAACATTTTTCATTTGGCAAATGTATAAATAATAAAATTAGGTTAAACGCTATAAACTAAATAATAGAATGGATGAATGATAAGATATGGTTAATCTTTAAAAATCCTTTTTGATAAAATAAAAAACTTTAATAAGAGGTCATTTACTGCTTCAATTTCTCACTTCACCTTTCTTCCCTTCCATTGATAACTTCCGAAAGCTCCGAGCCAGCCGGCAATTAAAGTATATAAAATATGAAAAGGTTGCGAAGGAATAAACCACCAAAGCAATTTTTTGTTATGAAAAAATTTTGCGACAGGAAAAAGAAAAAATAACTCCACAATTGTTTTTACAAAAATTGAAATAAGGAAAAGATAAAATGCTTTTGCAAAAAAGAACGAAGCAACTGCAAGAATAAAAATCCATGCATTTAAAAAATAAACCAGCATCAAAACAACAATTATCTTTTTATCCGTATAGTGATTGGTTTTGCTTGCCCAACGGATTCTTTGGTTCAAAAATTCCTTTACATTTTCAGTCGGTTTTGTTTCAACAATCACATCTTTTGATTTCAAAAAGAAAACTCTCTTTGGGAATTTTTTTTGAATTTTAGTCATCAGCAACATATCATCACCGCTGGCTATTGCATCGATTCCTTCAAATCCATTTACTTCATAAAAAACTTTTTTTTCATAAACAAGATTAGCGCCATTGCACATATTCAGAAATTTTTTATGAACAGCAGCGCCTGTGATTCCCTGCAGTGTCATAAAATCAAGCGATTGGAAAATTTTAAAAAACTTTTTGAAAAAAGAATCTGCTACTGAAGGATTTTTGAATGAAACCGGTAAAGCAATAAATAGAGCGTTTTTCTCTGTATAATAATTTACCAATATTTCAATCCATTTTCCCGGAGCAATGCAATCAGCATCAGTGGTTACTATCAGACTACCTTTTGCGAACCTCAACGCTGTTTCTATAGATTTTTTTTTGTAGGAATTCAATGTTTTATTTTCTATAAAATCAGCAAGGTGGATAAGCCGGATGTTTTCTTTTTTAAAAGACTGAATAACAGAAACAGTTTCGTCGGTGGAATGATCATCTGTTACAATAATTTCAAATTTTTGTTGAGGATAGCTTTGGTCAATGATTGATTGAATACAATCGCCGATACTTTTTTCTTCATTTCTGGCTGCAATAATAATAGAAACAAAAGGAAGTTCGCGATTTGAATTTATAGAAGGAACAAAGCTGCTAATGTTTACCCAGCTTTTTCTGAAATATAGCATCAGCACAACGTAGGGAACCAGCAAAAGAATTGTGATCAATAAAAAAAGCATGAAAAAATTTGAGTTGTGCTGCAAAAAGAATGGACAAAAATAATTTTTTAATGTCAAAAGAATGATTAGATTTGTTTAGTTGCATAAACAACCATATGCTAAACAATCAGTTTAAAAAAGGAGAGCTTTATAGTTTTATCACCGGCAAAGCTTCAACGGCAATTGCGAGGAGATTGCAAAAAAATTTTAAAGAAGCATCCATTGATATTACAATTGAGCAATGGAGCGTTTTGTATCATTTATGGAAACAGGAAGGACAAAGCCAGCAACAATTGTGTGAAGCAACTTTCAGAGATAAACCAAGCATTACAAGACTGGTTGATAATCTTGAAAAATCGAAACTTGTAAAACGGGTTGCTTCGAAAAATGATCGGCGCAGTAACCATATTTTTCTAACGAAAGAGGGGAAAATTCTGGAAGAAAAAACGATTGAAATTGCCAACAGAACATTGAATGAAGCATTGGCAGGAGTTACAAACGGACAGATAGAAATTGCCAAGGAAGTTTTGCAAATGGTTTACGACAACTTAAAATAAAAAGTAAAGATTCTTTTAAAATAAAAACGTGTGATATATGGAAACAACGATGAATAAATCAGCATTAAAAGGTGGTGAATGGCTTATTCAAAATGGAGGTGTGGCGGAAACTTTTACCCCTGAAGATTATAATGAAGAGCAATTGATGATACTGGAAATGTGTCATCAGTTTATTGCAGCAGAAATACATCCGATTGTAGAAAGAATTGACAAAATGGAACCGGGTTTAATGCCTTCATTGATGGAAAAAGCAGGGCAATTAGGTTTGTTGAGTGCTTCAGTTCCTGAAGATTTAGGAGGTATGGGAAAAGATTTTGTGACCTCAACTTTAGTAAGCGAAGGCCTGGGAGGAGGATACTCTTTCAGTGTGGCAATGAGCGCTCATGCCGGAATAGGAACTTTGCCGATCTTATATTTTGGAACAGAAGAACAAAAGAAAAAATATATTCCAAAATTGGCAAGTGGCGAGTGGAAAGGCTCTTACGGATTGACAGAACCGGGAAGCGGCAGCGATGCGCTTGGCGCAAAAACAACAGCCACACTTTCTGCTGACGGAAAATATTATTTATTGAACGGACAAAAAGTTTGGATCACCAATGGCGGCTTTGCAGATGTGTACACGGTTTTTGCAAAAGTAGACGGGGAAAATTTTACTGCGTTTATTGTTGAAAGAAATTTTGAAGGATTTACGCGAGGACCGGAAGAACATAAAATGGGAATTAAAGGTTCGTCTACTGTTCAGTTGTATTTCCAGGATTGTAAAGTGCCGGCGGAAAATGTTTTAGGAGAAATCGGAAAAGGTCACGTTATTGCTTTTAATATTTTAAATATTGGAAGATTAAAATTGGCGGCTGCAGCTATTGGCGGAGCAAAGCTGGCTTTGACCGATTCGATTGAATATGCAAAAACACGTGAGCAATTTAAAACTGCTATTGCAAATTTTGGAGCGATAAAACACAAGCTGGCAGAAATGGCGATAAAAATTTATGCGGACGAGAGCGCTTTATACAGAACTGCAAAATGGATCGATGAGAAAGAACATGAATTGCTGGCCGACGGTAAGCCCTTTAATGAAGCGCTTTTGGGAGCTGCCGAAGAATTTGCGATTGAATGTGCTATCTTAAAAGTTCATGGAAGCGAAGTGCTGGATTTTGTGGTAGATGAAGGCGTTCAGATTCATGGTGGAAATGGTTTTAGTGATGAATATACAATCAGCAAAGCTTATCGCGATAGCCGGGTGAACAGGATCTATGAAGGAACGAACGAAATCAACAGGATGCTTACGGTTGATATGATGTTGAAGAGAGCCATGAAAGGGAAACTGGATTTGATGGGACCGGCGATGAATGTTCAAAAAGAATTAATCAGCATTCCTGAATTTGGAAATGATGACGAAGGTTCTTTTTTCCAGGAACAAAAAACCATTGCTAATATGAAGAAATGCATTTTGATGGTAGCAGGTGCAGCCGTTCAAAAACTCATGATGAATCTTTCCAATGAGCAGGAAATCATTATGAATATTGCGGATATGGCCATTGAAGCTTTTGTTTCAGAAAGCACTTTGCTTCGGATGATGAAACACGTTGAAAAAAATGGCGAAGAAAATTCTAAAATTCAAATGGCGATGATGCAGTGTTATCTGAATGATGCAATGGACAAAATTGCAAAATGTGGTAAAGAAGCAATCAATGCATTTGCCGAAGGCGACGAACAGAGAATGATGATGCTTGGATTAAAGCGCTTTACAAAAACACAGCCGTTCAACAGCAAAAATGCAAGAAGATTGATTGCGGACGAATTGATTGAAAAAGGAAGATGTAGTTTGTAAAAAGAAATCAAATATTTGAGCTTTGCTCTTTGGGCAAAGGAACTTTTTTCACATACATCAGTTTTTGAACTTCAGATTTATTTTCTTTTTCTTTTTTCAGATCGAAAGCTGTTCCAAAAACTTTGTCCCAGATATGAGTGCTAACTCCAAATCCTTTTTCTTCACTTTTATAGTGATGCAAATGATGATTGCGCCAGATCGGTTTCATCCATTTGAATGGAGGATTCCATGCATGAATGGCATAATGCATACTTCCATACATCAGATAACCTAAAATAAATCCCGGGAAAAATACAAACACATTTGTTCCCATAATTGTATACATCAAAAGAAAAATAATGGAAGCAATGATGAGACTTGGAACAGGTGGCATAAAAAGTCTTTGCTTATCACGTGGAAATTCATGATGATTTCCATGCAAAACGTAGCTGATCCTTTGGATTTTCGGATTATCACTGGCCCAGTGAAAAACAAAACGGTGCATCAGGTATTCAAAAAAAGTCCAGAAAAAAATTCCTGCAAAAAAAAGTAATGTTAAGGATACGGAATCAAAACCAAAGCGATGAACTGAATAATAGAGAAAGAAAACAATGAGTGGTAAATATAATCCCCAAATTACGAGCGGATGAGTTTTAGTAAAGTATTCTAAATATTGGTTCCTGAAAATCTGCGCCTGTCCTTTATTATGAATTTTTTCGAATTTCATAGTGTTCAATTTCCTTTTGCAAAATTACACTAAAAGTGTTCCAGTTTTTCAACAGGAACATCATAAGCAGAAAAAATGAAATTTCTTAAGGGTTGATCAAAAGTGATTTAACTTGGGGAAATTATTGCAGAGGTTTAAATTAATGATTTAAAAAATTCCTTCTGTGCAGTCTTCTTCTATTGTCTTTGTAAAAAAATCTATCTTGCATTCTTCTAAATTTTTATTTGATGAAATTAGTTTCTTACCTCAAAGAAGATCATGCGCAATTGGCACTTTTGGTAAACGGATTTTTGTTTGATACTGATAATCTGCATCCCAATTTGCCGGTAACGATGACCATGTTTTTAAATTATTGGGAAGACGTTTTTCCTTTGGCACATTCGATCAATAAAGCATTGATGGAAGGAACAAATCGTTATCGCGCGATCCCTTTGGAAGAAGCAGAATTAATAGCGCCGGTTCCCACTCCTACCAGTTGCCGCGACGCATATGCTTTTCGCCAGCATGTGGCTATAGCAAGAAGAAACAGGAATGTAGAAATGATTGCGGAATTTGATCAGTATCCCGTTTTTTATTTTACCAATCATAATAGCATTACCGGGCCAGGAGAAATAATTTGCATGCCGGATCATTTTAAAAAACTTGATTTTGAACTGGAAGTTGCTATTGTTATTTGCAAACCGGGAAGGAACATCAAAGCGTCTGAAGCGGATGAATATATTGGCGGTTATATGATCATGAATGATTTTAGCGCAAGAACTTTACAGATGGAAGAAATGAAATTAAATCTAGGGCCTGCAAAAGGTAAAGATTTTGCAACAGCAATCGGGCCATGGCTTGTAACTTCTGATGAGCTCGAGGAATTTAAAATTCTTCACAAAGAAAATCACGTTGGAAACTCTTACAATTTAAAAATGAGATGTAGTGTAAATGGTATGCAGGTAAGCGAAGGAAATTTTGCAGATATGGATTGGACTTTTGCAGAAATTATTGAGCGGGCAAGTTATGGAGTTCAGTTATTTCCTGGCGATGTAATTGGGAGCGGAACCGTCGGAACCGGATGTTTTCTTGAACTGAACGGAACAGGAAAACTAAACGATCCAAATTATAAAGAACAATGGTTGCAGGAAGGCGATGAAATAAAAATGGAAGTAGAAGGATTGGGAATTTTAAAAAATACGATTGTAAAAGATGAAAGCGATTTTTCTATTTTGGATTTGAAAAAAATTAATCCATAAATGCAGTAAACAAAGAAATAATTACAATTTCTGTTTTTCATGTTCAAAACAATCCATTTAAAAGACCTGAAAACATCGGAAGTTCAAAACTTTCTCAATCATGCCATTGCTCCACGACCGATTTGTTTTGCTTCAACAATTGATTCCAATGGAAATGTAAATCTTAGCCCTTTTAGTTTCTTTAATTTCTTTAGCACCAATCCTCCGATTGCCATTTTTTCTCCATCAAGAAGAGTTAGAAATAATACAACAAAACATACGCTTCAAAATATTCTGGAAGTACCCGAAGTAGTAATTAATATCGTTGATTATGAAATGGTGCAACAGGTTAGTTTGTGTAGTTGCGAATTTCCAAAAGAAACAGATGAATTTATAAAATCCGGGTTTACAAAAGAACCATCAGAATTGATAAAACCACCACGCGTAAAGGAAAGCCCGATTCAAATGGAATGCAAAGTTATGGAAGTAAAACATTTGGGAACAGAAGGAGGCGCGGGAAATCTGATCATTTGCGAGATCCTGATGATGCATATTAATGAAGCTATTTTGGGCAAAAATGGAATGATCGATCAGCAAAAGATCAATCATGTTGCGCGGCTTGGAGGAAACTGGTATGCGAAGATCAGCCCTGAAAATTTGTTTGAAGTTGAAAAGCCAAATGTTGAATTAGGAATTGGTTTTGATCAATTGCCGGAGAGTATCAAAAACAGCAAAATTCTTACGGGCAATCACCTGGGGCAGTTGGCTAATGTTCATGAAATGCCAGACATTAATCCCTCCTTTGAGGATGAGAAATTGAAAAATATTTTCCAGTATTTTTCCGGTGATCCTGATGAGATGGAAACTGAATTGCATTTGTATGCAGCGCAATTATTGAATGAAGGGAAAGTGCAGGATGCATGGCAGATTTTGCTTGTATTAACCTAAAAACCTTTTAACTTTTTCTCACACTTGCCCTCAGCATCCACGCCATTTTCTCGTGTTCTTTCATGATTCCTGTGATGAAATCTGAGCTTCCGGCATCATCATATTTTTCTTCAAAATCATCAATAAGGGTGCGGGTTTTTCTGATAATAGCATCATGATCAGAAGCAAGTTCACCAAGCATTTGCTCTGATACAGAAGCTGCACCGGAATGTTCTTTTAATGAAGCAGAATCAAGAAATTCATGCATACTTCCGGTTGCAAAGTGTCCTACTTTTCTTACGCGTTCCGCAACAGAGTCTATGATAGTTTGCAACTGGTGATATTGATCATCAAGAAATAAATGCAAAGCATGAAAATCCGGCCCTTCAATATTCCAGTGAAAGCTTAATGTTTTTACATACAGCACAAATTCATCTGCCAAAACCTGGTTTAAAGCCTGTGCAACTTTCTTACTGTTTTCTTCTGAAATTCCGGTGTTTAAATTATCAGAATTATTTTGTTCCTGCTGAAAGGATTGGTTTGCCTGCTTTGCAGAAGGATTGGGAGCTGTTGCGTTTTTACCAATTACTTTCTGATTGATTTTATTGGCCCCTTTTAAGTTTGCTTTTTCGTTGGATTGTTTTGCGCTTTTTGCCATTTTTCCTGGTTTTATTCTGATAAAATAATGTTGTAAATACTTCACAATATGAATGCCAGAGTTTGGGCAAACGGAGATAAGAAATAACCCTGTTTCTTTCTTTATTAAAAGCAGAAAATGAGCAAACCAATTAATAACGTATTTCTTATTTTAGAGATAATCAACTTTCTGTTGACTTACTTGTCATTCTTATCACCGGAATGATCATTTCTTCAAGGCTTACGCCGCCATGCTGAAAAGTGTTTTTATAATAATTAGCATAGTGATTGTAATTATTCGGATAGCACAAATAGCCATCCTGCCTTGCAAAAATAAAAGATGAATTTACGTTGGGAACAGGAAGACCTGCCTGCCGTGGATCACGAAAGGCTAGGACTTCTTTTGGTTCGTAATTTAAATTACGGCCGTGTTTATAGCGCAAATTTGAAGTAGTTTGTTTATCACCAACAACTTTTTGCGGCGAATTAACTCTCACACTTCCATGATCAGTAGCTACGATAAGATTGATTTTTTTATCCGCGATTTTTTTCAATGCCTGGTGAAGTGGAGAATGCTCAAACCATGACGCAGTAAGGCTTCTGTAACTTACTTCATCAGCCGCTAACTCTTTCAAAACTTCCATTTCTGTTCGCGCATGACTGAGCATATCTACAAAATTGTAAACAATAATATTAATATCGTTGTTCAAAAGATTGTGGATATTATCAACAAGTTTTTGAGCGTCCTGGTGATTGGTAATTTTTGTGTAAGAATATTTCAAATCTTCTTTACGAAGACGCTTTAATTGTGCCTGGAAAAATTTTTCTTCAAACAGATTCTTTCCACCCTCTTCATCGTCATTTTTCCATTCTACCGGAAATTGTTTTTCAATTTCTATCGGAAGCAACCCGGCGAAGATTGCATTGCGGCTGTATTGTGTGGCTGTCGGTAATAATGAATAAAAAGTTTCTTCTTCCTGGATTCTAAAACTTTCTGCAAAAAAAGGTTGGATTGCTTTCCACTGATCAAAGCGCAAATTGTCAATCAAAATAAAAAATGTAGATGTCCCTTTTTCAACATGAGGAAAGACTTTAAATTTCATTAGTGAATGGCTCATGATCGGCGCAGCAGCAGTTGGATTCGTAATCCAGTTGGAATAATTTTTAGAAATGTATTTAAAGAATTCTGAATTGGCCTCGTTTTTTTGTGATTGAAAAACATCGCGCATTTCCGGACTGTCGCTTTTTTTCATTTCAAGTTCCCAATACACCAGTTTTTTGTAGATATCCATCCATTCGTTATAATCGGGACTGTCATTGAGGGCCATGAATAAATCGCGAAATTGTTGCTGGTATGCGGAAGTGGTTTTTTCGGCAACCAATCTTTTATTATCAATGATTTTTTTTAATGAAAGCCAAACCTGGTTTGGGTTTACCGGCTTTATCAGATAGTCCGTTATCTGTGAGCCAATCGCTTCGTCCATCAGATTTTCGGTTTCATTTTTTGTGATCAGAACAATTGGTATCTGTGAATTGATCTCTTTTATTTTCTGCAAAGCTTCAAGTCCTGAAATCCCCGGCATACTTTCGTCGAGCAGGACTACATCTACGATATTTTCTTTTACATAATCAATCGCATCATGGCCATTGCTCAGGGAAGTAACATCATATCCTTTATGTTCAAGGAACATTATCTGAGATTTTAAACTTTCCATCTCATCGTCTACCCATAAAATTTTTGCTGTATTCATTTATTGTATTTTACCAAACAATCGACTCTTTCTTTTTTTGCGTTAGCTTACAAATATAAATTAATCCCTTCCCAAAAATTATCTTTGCGTGTGAAGCAAAGGTTTTTAACAATTTCAAAGAAATGGCATTTAGAAAAATAATCAATGATCCGGTTTATGGGTTTATAACTATTGATGATCCGTTGATTTACAAGATCATTTCTCATCCATATTATCAGCGGCTTCGCAGGATTCATCAGATGGCTTTGGCACAATTTGTTTATCCCGGTGCAGTTCATACAAGATTTCATCATTCTCTTGGGGCTTATCATTTAATGTGGAATGCATTAAACGAATTAAAAAGCAAGGGCATTTCAATTTCAGAAAATGAAGAACAAGCTGCAAAAATTGCAATTCTCTTGCACGACATTGGCCATGGACCTTATTCCCATGCGCTGGAACATACATTGATAAAAGATACGAACCATGAAGAGATTTCTTTGCTAATGATGAAAAAAATGAATGCTGGGTTTGACGGGGAAATGCAAATGGCTATTGATATTTTCACCAATAATTATTCGAAAAGATTTTTGCATCAACTACTAAGCGGACAACTGGATGTTGACAGGATGGATTATTTGATCCGGGATAGTTTTTTTACCGGAGTAACGGAAGGTGTCATAGGATATGACAGAATTATTAAAATGCTTACCGTTCATGAAGGCGAATTAATGATTGAAGAAAAAGGAATTCATTCCATTGAAAAATTTTTGGTTTCACGCAGGTTTATGTACTGGCAGGTTTATCTTCATAAAACGGTTTTATGTGCAGAAAAAATGCTGGTAAAAATTATTGAGCGTGCCCGCGAAGTCAATGCCCTGTCTCTGTCACATGTGTTGAACATTTTTTTAAATAACGATTACGACGTTAAAAGAATGGAAGAACATCTGGATGATTTTTGTTCTTTGGATGATTATGACGTTTTGTTTTCAATAAAAACATGGATGCGCCATCCGGATAAAATTTTATCTCTTCTTTGTAAACGGCTTATCAACCGTTATTTATTGAAAGTGGTTTATTCAGCGCATCCAATTGCCGAAAAATTATTGCAGGAAAAAACAAAGGAGACGATGGACCATTACCATATTAATAAAGAGCAAGCCCGCTACCTCGTTTTCACGGGTGAAAGCGAAATAAAAACATACAATAACAAAACCGAACACATTCATATTTTATTTAAAAACGGAAGTGTAAGAGACATTTCAGAAGTAGATAATCCGCTGATCAATCAAAGTTTATTTGCGACCGTAAAAAAATTTTACATTTGTTTCGATAATACGCAGATCACAGTATAGTTTTAAATTTAATTTCTTAATAACATTCATATTCAATGCAGTTTACAGCAAAACAGATAGCTGAATTAATAAATGGTAAAATTGAAGGAGATCCGGAGACGGCGGTTTCTTCATTTGGCAAACTTGAAGAAGCCACAGAAGGGCAGCTAGCTTTTTTAGCAAATCCCAAATACGAAGAGTTTATATACACTACAAAGGCCTCAATCATTATTATCAATGATTCTTTACAAATAGAAAAAGAATTGCCCGCCACGCTGATCCGTGTTCCTGATGCTTATTCTTCTTTTGCGGTAATTTTGACAGCATACTCAGAGATGGCAAAAGCCAATCTTAGTGGAATACAAGAACCTTCTTTTGTCGCTTCTTCAGTTACCCTTGGAGAAAACATTTTTATAGGCGCCTTTGCTTATGTTGGCAATAATGTAATTATTGGCAACAATGCAAAAATATATCCACAGGTTTATTTGGGAGACAATGTCATTATTGGAGCAAATACAACCTTATTTCCGGGTGTAAAAATTCATCACGATTGTGTGATTGGCAAAAATGTTTGTATTCATGCAGGAAGCGTAATTGGTGGCGATGGTTTTGGATATGCACCCCAAACCGATGGAAGTTTTAAAAAAGTGCCACAGATTGGAAATGTCGTAATTGAAGACAATGTTGAAATAGGTGCCAATACTACTATTGACAGATCGACTATTGGTTCAACGATTATAAAAGCAGGCGCTAAATTGGATAATCTGATCCAGGTAGCGCATAATGTAGAAGTAGGAATGAATACCGTTATTGCTGCACAATCCGGCGTAAGTGGAAGCACTAAAATCGGAAAAAATGTAATGATCGGAGGCCAGGCAGGAATTGTTGGCCATATTCAAATTGCAGATGGGACTAAAATAAATGCGCAAAGCGGTGTTGCGAAATCAATTAAAACTCCCAACACGGCGGTTACCGGCTCTCCGGCTTATGATTATGGACAAGCTATGAGAAGCCAGATCCTCAGCAGGAATCTTCCTGAATTGGAAAAAAGAATTAAAAATTTGGAGGAATTGGTTGAACAGTTAAAAAAAGAAAAGATCGCAGATTAGTCTCTCATAATTATTAATAACTGATGAAATAATAATTTCATTTATTTATTTGTTTACTGCCCTGGCTTTAAAAAAAAGTTCGAAGTGTTTAGAATGATTTAGGATTTTAATTTTTAATTTCGATCCATCGGTGCATTATTTAAAGAATTACTTTTCATACTTTCGTGCCCATGGAGCAAGTTTTCAATTCTAAGAATCATTTTCAGCATACCTTAAAAGAAGAAGTTAGCATTTCAGGAGCGGGAATCCATACCGGTCAATCAGTTACCATTACTTTAAAACCCGCCGAGCCAGGCACAGGAATTAACTTTCAACGGATTGATCTTCCAGGCAAACCAATTGTAAAAGCTGATGTTGATAATGTAATTGAAACAAATCGCAGCACCACCATTGAAGCAAACGGAGCACGAATCGGAACTATTGAACATTTAATGGCTTCTTTAATGGGAATGCAGGTTGATAATGCTCTGATTGAAATTAACGGTGATGAGGTTCCGATTTTAGATGGAAGCTCCCAGGTTTTTATTGATCACATTGCAAAAGCTGGCGTTGAAAAGCAAAATGCTGAAAAGATCTGGTATAAAATTCAGCATAATATTTCTTTTGTAGATGAAGCAAAAAAGGTAGAAATGGTAGCATTGCCATATAATGGCTACCGGATCAATACATTGATCGATTTTAACTCTCCAATTCTTGGAACCCAACATGCGGCATTGAATGACATCAATAGCTTTAAAAATGATATTGCTCCTAGTCGTACTTTTTGTTTTTTTCACGAACTGGAACAATTGATTGCAAACGACCTGATAAAAGGAGGTGACATTAATAATGCAATTGTAGTGGTTGATAAACCGGTTGATGATGAACAGGTAAAAAGAATTTCAAAAGTTTTTCATAAAGATGATGTAAAAGTGAGCGAAGCAGGCATTTTGAATAATCTGACCCTTCGTTTTCCAAACGAACCTGCCAGACATAAATTGTTAGACGTAGTGGGTGATCTGGCTTTGGTTGGTTATCCATTTAAAGCTCATATCATTGCAAACAGGCCCGGCCATTCTTCGAATATCAAATTTGCCAAAAAGATAAAGGAACATATCAAAAAGTATAAATATCGCCAGGAAATTCCGAAATATGATCCAAATGTACCTCCGATCTTAGATATCCATGATATTGAAAGAACTTTGCCTCACCGTTATCCTTTTTTATTGGTTGATAAAATAATTGAACTTTCTGAAACCCATGTTGTAGCGATAAAAAATGTAACTTATAATGAGCCTTTTTTCCAGGGACATTTTCCGGGAAACTCAGTAATGCCTGGAGTTTTGCTGGCAGAAGCTCTTGCACAAACCGGTGGTTTTATTGCTATCCCGCAAAATTCAAAAGACAAATACGACACTTATTTTCTTAAAATTGATAATTGTAAATTCAAACAAAAAGTTGTACCGGGCGACACTCTGATTTTAAAAATGGAACTGTTGCATCCCATCCGACGCGGAATCTGCGAAATGAAGGGAACCGTTTATGTAGGTGACAAAGTTGTAACAGAAGCCGTTTTGATTGCACAAATAGTTAAACGCCCTAATCCTTAATATGATAAGCACCCTTGCACATATCCATCCAAATGCAAAATTAGGTAAGGATATCACTGTTGACCCGTTTGCCGTAATTGATAGTGATGTAGTTATTGGAGACGGAACACATATTATGTCTCATGCAGTAGTTATGAATAAAGTGATTATCGGAAAGTCATGCAGAATTTTTCCGGGCGCTGTCATTGGCGCCATTCCACAGGATCTGAAATTTAATGGAGAAGAAACCACCGTCGAAATCGGTGACCATACAACAATCAGAGAATGCGTAACTATTAACCGTGGCACAAAGGATAAATGGAAAACAGTTGTCGGAAATAATTGTTTGCTCATGGCCTATTCACATATTGCCCACGATTGCATTTTAGGAGATTTTGTCATTATTGCCAATTCTGTTCAGCTTGCAGGGCATGTAGAAATTGGAGATCATGCAATTATCGGTGGCATGGCTGCCGCAATTCAGTTTTCTAAAATCGGCGCTCATACTTACATTGCCGGCGGAACTGAAGTTATCAAAGACGTACCTCCATACATCAAAGCAGGTCGTTCTCCTTTGTGTTACGTTGGAGTCAATTCAGTTGGTTTGCAACGCCGCGGATTTACTTCTGAAAAAATAAACAGTATTTCTGAGATATACAGAAACATTTATTTACGTGGATTAAATATTTCTCAGGCTACACAAATTATAGAAAAAGAACTGCCTGAGTCTGAAGAAAAAACAGAAATCCTAAAGTTTATAAAAGACAGTAAACGGGGAATTTTGAAGGTTTCTTCGAAAGAAAATATGGAGGAGAATTAGCTAATCTGCTAATCAAAAAATGAAAATTAACCTCACAAAACTTGGCAAGCGTTTTAATAGAGATTGGATTTTTCGCAATCTTGATTTTGAATTTCATTCCCAAAAAAAATATGCGATAACAGGGCCAAACGGATCAGGAAAATCAACATTATTGCAGATTATTTCCGGTTCGGCAATTCATAATGAAGGTTTTATTGCTTATTTAGAAAATGACCGGCCTTCTGCGCCTGAAAAAATATTTCACAAAATTTCTTTTGCCGCTCCCTATCTCGAATTGATTGAAGAAATGACTTTGACTGAATTCTTCTCTTTTCATGAGACAATGAAAGGCTGGCTGCCGGAAATGAATAGTAAAGAAATTATTTCCATTCTAAATCTTCAGAAAGCACAGCATAAACAGGTAAGATATTTTAGCAGCGGGATGAAACAAAGAGTAAAACTGGCACAGGCAATCTTCAGCAATACTCCAATCGTTTTGTTAGATGAACCATTGACTAACCTGGATGAGGAAGGTATTTCGCTTTACAATCATTTGATTGAAAAATATTGCAAAAACCGGTTGTCAATTATTAGCAGCAATGACAAAAAAGAATATGACTTTTGTGATGATATCATTGATTTAAGGCAGTATAAAAATTTGCAGTAGATTCACAAACAAAGATGATTTTTATTCGCGTGCTTAAGAATAAATCCGCAATTTTTTTTCCATAACAAAATGTGGTATCGAAACTTCAGTAAACTCTTTTCCGGTAATCGAGTAACCTAGTTTTTCATAAAATCCGACAGCGGTTTTCCGTGCATGCATTATTATTTTTTTATAACCGGCATCACGGGCAATATTTTCTGCAAAATTCATAATGCTTGCCCCTATTCCCTTGCCTTGTAATGTTTTTTGAACTGCCATCTGCCTCAGTCTTACAGTATCTTTGTCAACTCGTGTCAACAAACAACATCCCAACATTTTATCTTCTTCAAATGCACCAATAAGAATATCATTTTTTTCTCTTTCGAGCTCTTCTTTTTTGAAAGAAAGCTTTAATGGCTTGCGCAAAATTTCATAGCGCAGCTTTACCATTTGATCATATTCTTTAGTGGCGTGATCGATCTGTTTTAGCGGCATAAAATCAAAAGGAAATTTTTTTGTGTCAATAAAAATACACGATTTATCATTCATACAATCTGACTTTTAAAAAATTAAATTAGTTTTTCAATTTTATTGCCATACGTATAGTATGCGGAAAGAAAAAAAGCAAAAGCAAAAAAGTGTAGAAAATTTTGAAGAAGGAAAGGTTTCATTGAACAGAATAATAAGAAATGGTCGGCTTTTTAGTTACAAATTCTGAAACTTTCAATATGCATTTTTTTTCCAAATAGTTATTATTTTTTTTTATCGCAAAAAGTATATTTTTGTGCCCATATTAACTAAACTTTACAATCATGCAAGACGTTGCAACAAGAGTTAAAAAAATCATTGTTGACAAATTAGGAGTTGATGAAGCCGAGGTTACCCCGGAAGCGTCATTCACTAACGATTTAGGTGCCGACAGTTTGGACACCGTTGAATTAATCATGGAATTTGAAAAAGAATTTAATATTTCAATTCCTGATGAACAGGCGGAAACCATCACCACAGTGGGACAGGCAGTAGCATACCTTGAGGAACATGCTAAGTAATCATCTTAATTAACTTTGCAGGTAAGCTTATGGAATTAAAAAGAGTAGTAGTAACCGGATTGGGTGCCATAACGCCTTTGGGTAAATCAGTCCCGGAATATTGGGAAGGATTGGCCAATGGCGTTTCTGGCGCTGATTATATTCAGCAATTTGATTGTGCGAAATTTAAAACCAGGTTTGCCTGTGAGGTTAAAGATTTTGAACCTACCAATTACCTGGAAAGGAAAGAAGCACGAAAATTGGACAGGTTCACACAATTTGCATTGATTGCAAGTGATGAAGCTGTGAAAGATGCAGGAATTTCTGCAGAAAATACCGATCCTGACAGGGTTGGAGTCATCTTTGCCAGCGGCATTGGAGGAATAACCACCTTCCAGGACGACGTTATGGAATTTGCCCGTGGAGATGGTACTCCAAGATTCAATCCTTTCTTTATTCCAAAAATGATTCTGGACATTGCAGCGGGTCAGATCTCGATGCGATATGGCTTTCGCGGGCCCAACTTTGCTGTTGTTAGTGCATGTGCCAGCAGCACCAATGCTATTATTGATGCTTACGATAATATACGTTTAGGAAAGGCAGATATTATTTTAACGGGCGGAAGCGAAGCGGTTATTTCAGAATCAGGAGTTGGTGGATTTAACGCCATGAAGGCTTTGAGCGAAAGAAACGACGATCCTAAAACTGCCTCCAGGCCTTTTGATAAAGATCGTGATGGATTTGTAATGGGTGAGGCAGCAGGCTTGCTGGTTTTGGAAGAATTGGAACATGCTAAAGCAAGAGGAGCTAAAATTTATTGCGAAATTGCTGGTGGCGGGGCTTCTGCTGATGCTTACCATATCACAGCGCCACATCCTGAGGGACTAGGAGCAAAAAATGTGATGCGTGTGGCTCTAAAGGAAGCAGGAATGACCCCGAAAGATATTGATTATATTAATGTTCACGGTACTTCTACGCCTTTGGGAGATATAGCTGAAACAAAAGCTATCCTGGATGTTTTTGGAGATAGCGCTCATGATTTAAATATCAGTTCTACCAAATCTATGACCGGACATTGCTTAGGCGCAGCAGGAGTAATTGAAGCACTTGCTTGTGTTTTCGCAGTTACCAAAGATATTGTACCTCCAACCATCAACCATTTTACGGATGATCCGGCTTTTGATCCTAAATTAAATTTTACATTTAATAAAGCACAACACAGAGAGGTGAATGCAGCTTTGAGCAATACTTTTGGATTTGGAGGACATAATGCATCCATTATCATTAAGAAGTACAAACCGTAAATCGTAAAACAGTTTTTATGGAAAATTCTTCAAGCCTTTCGACAGAGGAAATTCATAATTTCCTTATTCGCCGCCTCGGGGAAAAAGAAGCTGCGGAAATAATGGAATACATCCAAACTGAAATTGATCGCCAGGTTGCTGGTCAGGGTGAAGAAACAAGGCTTGAAATTGATAGATGGAGAAATGAACTGAAAGATAACTTTGCTACCAGGCAAGATGCTGTTGATCTTCAAACGAAATTAGTAAAAAGAGTTTCAAGAGTAGAAGGAACTATTATTTTATGGGCCTTTGTTTTCTGGTTCACGCTTATCCTTGCTATGTATATTATTTTTAAGTTTATCCAATAAGCAGTTGGGTTTCAATCTCTCGATTAAAAGTGACTCTTTTATTTAAAAATTTTAGTCTTTTCTTCTGAGATTAAAATATTATAATTAACACGTTTCTTTACAATTTTATTATCTTCGTTTATTGCCAATTTTTAACGAAAATTGGAATATAAAAGTGACCTGGATTATGAACCGAATTAAAATTATTAAAAAACAATGGAACAACTTCTCCCCATAATAGTGGGTGTTGTGGCACTACTTGCCGGCATCATCCTGGGAAAAATATTATTTGCAAAAAATACAAAACAACTCTTAGAAACTGCAAAAGAACAAGCTCAACAAATTATTTCAGATGCACATTCAAAAGCAGAAACATTAAAAAAAGAAAAGCAGCTTGAAGCAAAAGAACATTTTGTTCAATTAAAAGCGGAACACGAAAAAGCAGTCCTTCAGCGAAATCAAAAATTAAACGATGCTGAAAGCCGTATCAAACAAAAAGAACAATCTATCAATCAAAAAGATCAGAATGTTGAAAGGATCATTAAAGAAAATGAGCTGATCAAACAAAATCTGAATCGGCAGATTGAAGTGGTAAACATCAAAAGAACGGAACTCGAAAAACACCAGGAAGAGCATATTAAAAGACTGGAAAAAGTTTCTGGTCTTTCTGTAGAAGAAGCAAAGGCTCAACTGATCGAAACATTAAAAAACGAAGCGAATTCACAAGCGCTTAGTATTCAACAGGAGATCGTAGATGACGCAAAATTGCGTGCTAACAAAGAGGCTCGTAAAATTATTATTCAAACAATCCAAAGAACTGCTGCAGAAACTGCAATTGAAAATGCTATTACTGTTTTCAATCTTGAAAGTGATGAAATAAAAGGTTCTATCATTGGCCGTGAAGGCAGAAATATTCGCGCCATTGAAGCGGCGACCGGCGTTGATCTTATTGTAGATGACACTCCGGAAGCCATCATTCTTTCTTGTTTTGATCCATTAAGAAGGGAAATCGCACGGCTTTCTTTACAAAGATTGGTTACTGATGGTCGTATCCATCCGGCTAGAATTGAAGAAGTGGTTGAAAAAACACGTAAGCAAATTGAAGATCAAATCATGGAAATTGGAGAAAGAACAGTTATAGAACTGGGAATTCATGGTCTTCATAAAGAGTTGGTAAGAATGGTAGGTAAAATGCGCTTCCGCTCTTCTTACGGACAAAATTTATTAATGCACAGTCGTGAAGTTGCCAATCTTTGCGGAATTATGGCAGCTGAATTGGGAATGAACGCAAAACTCGCCAAACGCGCTGGATTGCTTCATGATATTGGTAAAGTTCCGGATGAAGAAACAGAACTAAGTCACGCTCTTCTCGGAATGAAACTCGCTGAAAAATATGGTGAAAATCCGGCAGTTTGTAACGCAATCGGAGCTCATCATGATGAAGTAGAAATGCAATATGTGATTTCTCCGATTGTTCAGGCTTGTGACTCGATGAGTGGCGCAAGACCCGGCGCTCGTCGCGAAATCATGCAACAATATTTGCAGAGAATCAAAGATCTTGAAAACCTTGCTCTTACTTACCAGGGTGTAGAAAAAGCTTATGCTATCCAGGCTGGTCGCGAACTTAGGGTCATTGTAGAATCAGAAAAAGTAACTGATACAGAAAGCGATAAATTAAGTTTTGAGATTGCTCAAAAAATCCAGGCAGAAATGGTTTACCCTGGGCAGATAAAGGTTACAGTGATCAGGGAAAAGAGGGCGGTGAATGTTGCGAGATAACTTGAAATTCGAAAATGTGAAAATTGGAAAATTGACTTGAAAAATAAAGGAAACTTTAAAAACAATAGTTCTTTTTATCAAATTTGCCTTACATTTGCACTCCTAAAATAAAAAGCCATGAATGCTGTTGCATTTGTTCACGATCAGTTGACAACAAAGAAAGAATTACCTAAGTTTAAAGCAGGTGATAATATTACTGTAAACTATAAAATACAGGAAGGAAATAAAGAAAGAATCCAAAGCTTTAAAGGCGATGTTGTAAAACGCCAGGGCGAAGGTGGAACTGCTACTTTTACAGTTCGCAAAATTAGTGATGGAGTAGGAGTTGAGCGTTTATTCCCGGTTTTTTCCCCAAATATTGAAAGCATTAAATTGCATAAAGTAGGTAAGGTTCGCCGGTCTAAATTGTATTTCCTTCGTGAAAGAAGTGGTAAGAGCGCAAGGATTAAAGAAAAGAGAATCAAGTAGGATTATAAAAATTTATTATAAAAATAACCGGAAAATGATTGTTTTCCGGTTTTTTATTTTAAACTTGTGATCAAATAAAACTTTTCGCATCGGGAAAATGTACTTCAACATTCTTATTGGCATGAAAAAAATTGTTCTTGTCGCTTTAATATTATCAGTTATTTTATTTTCCTGTGCCCGGGGAATAACGCCTTACCAGGCAGCCAATGGGAAAGCAAAATGTGGACGCTATTTAAAATAGCTTCATCAAAACCAGCTAAAAATAATTAAACCTATCTTTGCATCTTAATATAAAATTCAATGACTCTATTATTTAAACCGGAATTTTTACTTTCAATGCCAGGTGGATCAGAATGGATTTTGATTTTGCTGGTAGTGCTTTTATTTTTTGGTGGCAAAAAAATCCCGGATCTGATGCGCGGAATTGGAAAAGGTGTAAGGGAATTTAACGACGCAAAAGAAAGCATGAAAAGAGAAATTAATGCCGGCGTCCAGGAGAAAGATAAAGAACCAACGCCTGCGCCAAAACAAAATGAGGCAACAGAACTTCCAAAATAAATTTTTTTAAATTCATTATTAAGGGTTGAGGTGTGAATCTACTATTGATGCGCATCTGAACCTTTTTTATTAAAATCAATTCCATTGTTTTCTTTCGACAATATTTTAAAATTTCAGCAGCAATTAATTGAAGGAAAGTTTTCCTGTGAGCAGGTGGTTTCTATTTATTTAGATAAAATAAAAAAAACAGAACGGTTGAATGCTTTTGTTGAAGTTTATGAAAATGAGTCACTCGAACGTGCTAAATTTCTCGATAAAAAAAGGAAAACAGGTAGGCCGTTAGGAAAGCTTCATGGCGTTGTCATTGCTTTAAAAGATGTTATTTGTCAAAAAGATCACAGGATAAGCGCAGCATCAAAAATGTTGCAAAGTTTTGTTTCCATTTATAATTCTACTGCTGTCGAAAAACTGTTGAATGAAGACGCTATCATTATTGGAAATTGCAATTGTGATGAGTTTGCAATGGGAAGTACCAACGAAAATTCTGTTTATGGAAGAGTGAAAAATGCGGCTGATGAAAATAAAGTTTCCGGCGGCTCTTCAGGCGGCTCCGCTGTAGCTGTTCAGGCGGATTTATGTATGCTCAGTTTGGGAAGCGATACTGGTGGATCAGTAAGACAACCCGCGGATTTTTGTGGAATTGTTGGAATGAAACCATCCTACGGAACGATTTCAAGGCATGGATTAATTGCTTATGCTTCTTCATTTGACCAGATTGGAATCTTTGCAAAAAATGTCGCAGATGTATCTATAGTTTTAAACGTAATCAGTGGCAGTGACGAATACGATAGTACCGTAAATCAACAAAAAGATCTAAACCTTATTTTAAAATCTGAACATAAAAGCTATAAGATAGCATTGCTTAAAAATGCTATGGAGCATGAAAGCCTTGATCCGGAAATTAAAAAAGGAATTTATGATCTGGCAGAGAATCTAAAAAAAGAGGGAAATATCATTGAGGAGATCAATTTTGATTTGATCGATTATATTGTTCCGGCATATTATGTTCTCACTACTGCTGAAGCATCGTCGAATCTTTCGCGTTACGATGGCGTGCGCTACGGCTATCGTGATGAAAATAATGAAGAAGATCTGACCACTTTTTATAAAAAAAACCGGGGGCAGGGATTTGGAAAAGAAGTCAAAAAACGCATCATGCTCGGCACATTTGTTTTGAGTGAAGGTTATTATGATGCCTATTTTACCAAAGCCCAACAGGTCAGAAATTTACTGGTTTCTAAAACAAAAGAAATTTTTAACAATTTTGATGCTGTTCTTTTACCGACGGTTCCGGCCACCGCTTTTGAAGCAGGAAGTATGCAAAAAGATCCAATTGCTATGTACCTGGCAGATATATATACTGTTTATGCTAATTTAACAGGAATCCCTGGAATTTCATTACCGTTGTTTCAGCACTCGAATGGAATGCCTTTTGGGGTTCAGGTTCTAACAAATAAGCATGATGAAGTAACTTTACTGAATCTTGCAGATCTGCTTTTAAAGAATTATAAACTCTATTAAAAATGGAGAATCGCCGTTTTTTATCATTTCTTTTTATAATAATTTTTCCGGCTTTTTCTTTTGCAGCCAGGCAAAATAATTTTTCTGACACCGTAATTACAAAAGGCAAAATCGATACTTCAACAAAAATTGAAAATAAAGTGATTGACGAAGTGATCGAATCTAAAAATGTAAAGAAGGACAAAGCAGAATATCTTAGCCAGGTTACAAAATATGGATTCAAAAATCTGTTCAAAAATTATTCTTATAATTCTTCTATTCCTTATGCTTCTCAAGTAAATCCTTATGCGGAAAATTATATGCAGGATTATTTAAAAGCACACCAGGATTATTTATTGAGCATGAAAAAAACAGCGATCCCTTATTTCAATTTTATTGATGGAATCCTCACTCAGTATGGCTTACCAAAAGAATTAAAATACCTTGCAGTTATTGAAAGTGATTTAAAAACCACAGCTTTATCGTCTGCAGGAGCGCGGGGGCCATGGCAGTTTATGCCATATACCGCGAAAGACTATGGCCTGATCATAAATCAAAATCAAGACGATAGAACTGATTATTTTAAAAGCACTAATGCTGCTGCAAAATATTTATTGCGTTTGTATAAAGATCTTCATGACTGGTTATTGGTAATTGCAGCTTATAATGGCGGCCCCGGAAGAGTTTACAGCGCTATTCAAAAAAGTGGCAGCAGAAATTTCTGGGATTTACAGTATTATTTACCCGAAGAATCCCGTAATCATGTTAAGAAATTTATTGCAACACATTATGTGATGGAAACCGGAAACAAAGATGAGAATGTTGCTAATTCCAACTTTAATTATTCAAGTCTTTCAGTAAATGACAGCAGTTTAATTTCTGCAAAACTTACAGATTCAGAGAAAGAAAACTTAGCATCTGCAGAGGTTTCGGGAAGATATATTGCGGAAGTGATTGCAAAAAATGTATCAATGGAGATGGTGGATTTTAATCGTTATAATCCCGGATTTGATGATGTGCTTGCAACCGGAGCAAGTTACAAGCTGCAATTGCCTTCTGAAAAAATGAAAGAATTTTCCGACAAAAAATATATTATCCTTGATCAGAGTGTTCATCAACTTTTACAATCTGTAAATACAAGTTCGAAATCAGCATTTGAACAAAAAGCCAAAAAGAAAAAGTAATTTTTTCAGTGAATGATGAGATAAATTGATCTATTTTCAAACAGCTTATTGCAACGCTTTCTTCATTGCTTCTATTTTAATATTGCATTCTTCATATTCTTTTTCAGGAATACTTTTCCAGGTGATTGCAGAGCCGGCCTGTATTGAAACGTAACGATTTTTTGCGTTGTAAAGAATGCTTCTGATGACAACATTAAAATCAAAATCTCCGTCGGGACGAATATATCCAACTGATCCTGAGAATAAGCCCCGTTTTGTTTTTTCATATTTTTCAATCAGCTCCAATGCTCTTTTTTTGGGTGCGCCTGTCATGGAGCCCATTGGAAATGTAGCCGATAAAATTTCTGATAAAAGAATTTTATTTCTCAGCTTCCCGGTAATTGTCGAGATCATTTGATGCACCTGTGGGAAGGAGTATATCTTTAAAAATTCTTTTACTCTTACCGTTCCTTCTTCACAGATTTTACTCAAATCATTTCTAACCAGGTCAACTATCATAATGTTTTCAGCACGTTCTTTTTCATTCAGTTGCAATTGATTTTTTTCTGCATCGATATTTTCGGAGCGTTTTGAAGTCCCCTTTATTGGTTGCGAAATAACCTGATCTTTCGTATTTTTTAAAAATCTTTCAGGGCTGGCGCACATCAGAAATTTATCTCCATATTTATAAAAAGCAGAAAAAGGATTCGGAGAAATTTCACTTAAACTTTTAAACACATTTACCGGGTCGATTTGGACATTTTCCGCAAAAAATTCATGACAAAAGCAAACCTCATAGCAATCGCCTCTTAAAATATGTTGTTGTAATTTTTGTATCGTTTCTAAATACTCTTCTTTTGAAAATCTGGCAGAAAAAGTTGATTTTGGAAACTTATTTTCTGCAGGAACAATCGAAATAATTTCTTCGAAAATATCCTGCGAGTCAATGGTGGAATAAACTCCTATCTGCACTTCATCTTTTGATAAGATGAAAACAATTTCGGGAACAAAAAAATAAAAATCAGGAAATTGAATAAAATCCGAATGATTGGAAGAAAGTTTTTCAATCTGATTTTTAACATCATAAGAAACATGTGCGAATATCCAATCTTCGTTTTCTTTTTTAAACTGATCAATTTCCAAAAGACCCGCTTTTGCGTCAGAAATGACCGAATTGATTGTACCAAAAGCGGCAATGCATTCATACGATTTATCAAAATCATATTGATGATTATCCAAAAAACAAAAATTGCTGAACCTGTTTGAGAAGTTCAGCAATTGATATTTAAAATGATTAAAATCGTTAAGAGGGTATGATATAAATTTTCTTTTCAAAATGCATTAAAAGCAAGTTTAAAAATCTTCATCATCGTCAAACAAATCATTTCCTTCGTCAAAAAGATCAAGGCTTTTAAAATCATCCTCCACCTCAAAATCGTCATCTTCTTTTCCTTTCTTTCCGCTTTTTTTACCTTTGGATTTTGGCATATCAAATTCTTCAAAATCAGGATCGTAATCATCTTCTTCAACTTTCTCCCAATCATCTTCAATTTCTACATCTTCATCGTCATCATCCTCGTTTTTCCTTTTCTTAGATGAAGTAGCTTTCCCTTTTGCCGGCATATCATCATCTTCGAAATCGTCATCATCCTCCTCATCAGCTTTTGAAGATTTTTTTGACGAAGTTTTTGGAGCTGCTTTAGCAGGTTTTTTGGGTGGAAATTGTTTTTCCTTTTCAGATTTTGCTTTCATATTTTTCCAAGGATTTTTTTTTTGTAAAATTTCAATTTCATTTTTAATTATCCAAAAATAATCAATACTTTTTTAAAAAAATATCTGTGAAATAAAGCGCAATCATGGTGCCACAATGATCTGATCTGTACCGGGACCATTTGAAATAAATTTAACCGGAACACCTAATGTTACATTAATATAATTGATATAAGTATCCATTTGCGCCGGAAGGTTTTTGTAGTTGTGAATACCGGTAATATCTGTTTTCCAACCCTCAAATTCTTTATATAGCGGTTCAATATTTTTTCCTTCCATTTGAAAAGGGACATGAGTCGTTTCCTGCCCGTTCACTTTGTATTTATTGCACACTTTTAAAGTCTCAATATTGTCAAGAACATCTGCTTTTGTCATGACTAATTCAGTAACGCCGTTAATCATACAGGCGAAATTTAACGCAACCAAATCAATCCAACCGCATCTGCGTGGCCTTCCCGTTGTGCTTCCGTATTCGTTGCCGCTTTTGCGGATCAATTCTCCCATTTCATCATTTAATTCTGTTGGAAAAGGGCCGCTGCCTACTCTTGTACAATAAGCTTTTGTGATGCCAATCACTTTTTTTATTTTTTGAGGAGAAATTCCTAAACCGCTGCACACACCTGCTGTTATTGTGTTTGAAGAAGTTACATAAGGGAAAGTCCCAAAATCAACGTCCAACATGCTTCCCTGTGCGCCTTCGGCAAGAACTTTTTTCCCATTTTTAAGAGCATCATTTATAAAATATTCGCCGTTAATTATTTTCAGTGTCTTCAAAAATTCAAGTGCTTCGAAAAATTCATTTTCTGCTTCTGAAATATCTTCACTGAAAGAAAAATTATCAAGTATTTGCTGATGTTTCTTTCTCAGCTGTTGATATTTTACTGAAAAATCTTCTGAAAGAATATCTCCAACCCTCAAACCATTTCTTCCGGTTTTGTCCATATAAGCTGGGCTGATCCCTTTCAAAGTTGAGCCGATTTTTTGATGACCTTTTGCAGTCTCGCTTGCTTTGTCAATTGCCCGATGAGAAGGAAGAATAAGATGCGTTCTTTCGCTGATATATAGAGATTTTCTGAAATCGACTCCGAAGGAAGCGACTGCTTCACATTCTTTTTTCAGGATAACAACATCAAGTACAACACCACTTCCAATTAAATTAATTTTATTGTCACGAAAAATCCCGGAAGGAATCTGGTGAAGGACGATCTTTTTACCGTCTACATAAAGTGTATGACCGGCATTTGGACCACCTTGAAAGCGCGCAATCATATCATAATCAGGAGCAAAAAAATCTACAATCTTTCCTTTCCCTTCGTCGCCCCACTGGAGCCCAAGAATAACATCAACCATTTTTTAAAGAGATTTATTATATCATTTTTGACGGCGGTAAAAGTATAATTAAAAATAGAAACTGAGACGAAAAAGAAGAAAAATTATTGGAGTATTTTATTAAAATTTCAGAAGATAAAAAATAAGAGTGATCTCTATTTTCATCAAAAATAAAA
>Ga0134128_10000679_pt1 | contig 46506 bp, 34 predicted proteins | sample KB31754_FD_96462 | JGI IMG/M metagenome (GOLD analysis project Ga0134128, IMG submission 96462) | Terrestrial soil microbial communities with excess Nitrogen fertilizer from Kellogg Biological Station, Michigan, USA - KB3-175-4 | ecosystem: Environmental > Terrestrial > Soil > Unclassified ...
AGTGGTGCCGCGCGGCAGCTCCGCTTCAGGTCCACGCGTGAGAAGCACTGCAAGAAGGCCCGCTGCCGCACCAGCGCCCGCACCAATTCCCGCGCCTCTTGCACTCTGGCCCACAATCCCGCCGAGTCCTGCGCCAGCCGCGGTCGTCTCGAGGACGGTGCCCGCTTCTCCGGCCTTGTTCGAGTCACCCTTAATCGCACCCTCTTTGCCGACGGATTCGTTGCCACCTGTGCCAGCGCCTGTCGGCGAAGCATTGAAACTGGCTTGGTAGCCATTGGGAAGAATTAAATTGTCGAGTTTGATCTTGATTTCGCCGCGTCCGTGAATGCGGCCCGGACGTTTGGCTTCTGTGACTTCACCGCTGACGTACGAGCCTGCGGGGATCAGGATGCGACTGTCGATCACAATAGGAAAAAGTGTCTCGAGATACACCGGGTCGCCAGGCTGCGCACTACGCGTGGAAATGGCATTGTGAAGCACAAGGGGAAGGCGTGTCCCGGAAGGCACTTCAAAATATTTTGCCAGAGACGCAACTGCTGCGGGAGATGCCGCAGTGGATGAAGGCTGGGCAGACGCCGCCGGGGGAGTTGCGGACTGTGCGTGCAGGACGGGAGCAATCGCGAGTGCAATAACGATCAGCGCGGCAGTATCCACGAAACGCTGCTTCATCGGGGCCACCCCCACCGGAAATTCTCACTATCCGATGCCCTGCTTCACGTTCAGGATGCCCCTGATGAGGAGCTTGTGTCAATTGCCGCAGTTTCGGAGGCGCACTCAATCCATACCTGGAACCACAGCAAGTAAACCAATGGGAATAATTCTGACAGGAGGGGCGTTCGATAGACATCCGCCGTTTGACTCGCGCGACGCCGCCGCTTACGCTGTGATGTGAACGTGAGGCGAGGAGGATCGGATGGCGAATTTGGCGTTGGTGTACGGCATGAGGCTTTTTCCGGCGACGGAGCTCGACTCGGTGGGCGAAGCAACCGTGCAACTGAAAAACGGACGCAGCGGACGCATCACTATGCATTTGATCGAAGGCAGCAGAGAAGAAATTGAGAAGACGCTCAAGCAATCGCTCGATGCGTTCTTCGATTTGTATCCGGAGATTTAGCGCGCGCGGCGGGTGTCAAATCAAAATGACCGTTTGCCCCGTTAAATCGAACCGTTTGCGGCAGCGAATATTGCGGCACGCAGCCAAATCGTCGACACGGACCATGTAGGAACGCGCCTTAGCGAAATGGGCGCGGTCTTCTTCGTTGGAGCCGCGGGGCAGCTCCGCCTTCTTCGTACGCACCTTCCACCGAATGGGATAGGAATTCTCCTGGCGGCAATGCGGACAGGTCAGCGGAATTTGCTTCGTCTCGTCCTTCTCGTTGTAAAATTTTCGGTCATCCATGGTTCCTGCTTTCCGGCTATGTTTTCCCGTCCGCCGCCGTGCGTGAATTCATCGGCGCCGTGTTGCCAATGGCGTCGAGGGTGACAAAACGCAATCCGGTATCTTTCCATCGCGGCAACCAGTGCGCCAACGCCGCAACGGTGTGGCGGCGGTCACCCTGGAGCGCGCGATGGTCGCCATCGTGCAAGAGGACAATATCGCCACCTGTGACTCGCCGCAAGCGATGAATGACCGGCTGTGCGGGCTGCGGCTTCCAGTCCCAAGCCCACTTCGACCACATCGCAACACCTGAGTAACCAAGCCGGCGCACTACACCGTGAAGCTGCGGACCGCGAAAACCAAACGGCGGGCGCATCCAGCGCGGTTCCGCACCGCCAACGGCCGAAAGAATCGCTTCACGGCAACGATTCAACTCTTCGCGCAGCTTAGCGCGAGAGAGAAAAATCAAGCTGGGATGCCTCTCGGTGTGATTGCCAATGGCGTGGCCGCGCGCGGCAATCTCCCGCGCAAGGGCGGGAAACGCGCGCACATGTCTGCCAATCAGAAAAAAACTGGCGCGCGCATCGTGCTTGTCGAGCAAATCGAGAAGCGCGGGCGTTGCGGAGGGATTCGGGCCGTCGTCGAATGTAAGCGCGATCGCCGACGAATCGTGCGTCACGCGCAGCGTCGGTCCAAAAAGCTGTGACTGCGAATGCACAGAGCCCCAGGCTCCCACTGCTGCGCCGCTCAAGACTGCCGCACCCGCTGTCACCCAGGGATTCACGTACACATTTTCTCACGCAACGCGCCGCACGCGCGGAACTTTTCTGGGTGCCGCACCGATGTAGTTCAACTCTGATACGATACGGCGCGATGTGGCAGCGCGCGCCCGTGGCGAATCCGAAGATCCCGAAATGGCTGCGCTTGGGCAGCTTGATTTGGCTTGGTGTGTGGATTCCGACGTATTGGCGATACTGGGGCGCACAGAATTTCGTTCATCTTTGCGATATTGCGGTGATCCTTACATGCGCGGGCCTGTGGTGGAGCAATTCCCTGCTGCTTTCGAGCCAGGCTGTTTCGTCGATTGTGGTGGATTTGCTGTGGGACCTCGACGCGGCGTGGCGATTTTTCGGCGGACATCATTTGATCGGCGGCACCGAGTACATGTGGGACGCACATTACCCGCTGTGGGTGCGGCTGCTGTCTGTATTTCACATCGTGTGGCCGATTCTGCTGCTGTGGTCGCTGGGGCGCGTGGGCTATGACCGTCGAGGATGGTTATTGCAAACCGCGATTGCGGCCGACGCCATCGTCGTGGCGCGGTCCATGGATCCAGCGCTCAACATTAATTATGCATTTCGCGATCCGATTCTGCATCGCGCCTGGGGACCGGGGCCAGCGCACATCGCGCTCATGTGGATCGGACTTGTGATGGTGATTTATCTGCCGACGCACTTTGTTCTGGCGAAAGTGTTCCGAGAACCGGAAAGGCTTGGACCCAAGTAAAGATGCAGACTCGTCGTCGCATGGCTCCTCGGAATGACAAGGAATGGAGATCGTCGGCAAGCCATTAGGCGAGGCGCGCGCTTACTCGTCGTCTTCTTCTTTGCGAATGGAGCGGAGATCGATGCCGAGGTGCTGGCATTTCTTGTAGAGGTGGCTGCGTTCGAGGCCGAGGGCTTTCGCGGTGTTGGTCATGTGGTTGTGGTGGCGCTTCATCTCGCTGAGGATTGTTTGGCGTTCGAAGGCTTCGACGCGCTCGGCCATCGCGCCAGTGGCCGCTTCTGGCATCGCTCCCGCCGCGACTGATTCAGCGCTGCCGCTCACAAACTCGGCGAGCGGCAGCGCCACGCGCATTGTCGCGGCATCCACTTCGCTTCCCGTCGCCAGCAGCAGCACACGTTCGACTACGTTACGAAGTTCGCGAACATTTCCGGGCCACGAGTATCGCGACAATTCTGCCATGGCCTCCGAGGAAAATTTCTTCACCTTCCAGCCATTTTGTTCTGCGACCTGGCGCGCAAAGTGTTCCGCGAGCACAGGGATATCCTCCAGGCGTTCACGAAGGGGCGGCAGCGCAATGGGAAAAACGAAGATCCGATGATAGAGGTCCTGGCGAAACGTATTGCGGCGGACCTGTTCTTCGAGATTACGATGCGTCGCGACGACCACGCGAACGTTTACCGGGATCGGCCGGTCGCCGCCCACGCGTTCGATTTCACCCTCTTCCAAAACGCGCAAAAGTTTCGCTTGCATCGCGAGCGGCATGTCTCCGATTTCGTCCAGGAAAAGCGTACCGCGATGGGCCTGCTCAAATTTTCCTGTGTGCCGCGAGGCAGCGCCCGTGAAGGATCCTCTTTCGTGGCCAAAGAGCTCCGATTCCATCAGCTCGGCCGGCACCGCGGCGCAATTGAGTGTGATGAACGGGCCATTCTTCCGCGCGCTTTTCTCGTGCAGCGTGCGCGCGACAAGTTCCTTGCCTGTTCCGGTCTCTCCGCGAATGCAAACGCGCGCTTCGCTTGCGGCGACGCGCTCGACTTCAGCCATCAGCGACTTCATCACAGGACTTGCCCACACAAGTTGATGGCGGCCGACGCGCCGGCGCAAATCGCGATTTTCTTCCTCGAGACGCGCGAGCTTCACGGCATTTTCCACGGTGAGGAGAAGCTTCTCGGACGAGATCGGCTTTTCAAGGAAGTCGGCGGCGCCCAGCCGCGTGGCACGCACGGCCATTTCGATCGTTGCCTGGCCTGACATCATCACGACGGGCGATGCGATTCCCGCAGTCCTTATTTCTTCGAGCAGCGCGATGCCATCTTTCCCGGGCATCACCACGTCGGAAAGAATCAGATCGAAATGGCCGTCGCGGGCCAGTTCGAGAGCGTGCGCGGCGTTGTCGCAGACGGTCGCTTCGTGGCCGGCCAATCGAAACGCGCGGGAAAGAGAAGCGAGCGTATTCGCATCGTCGTCGATAATCAGAATGTGGGCTCTGGGCGCCATGCGAGTCAGGCTTTCCGTTCCAGAACAGGCTCCGCAGGCTTTTTACTTTTGACGGACACGGAGTCAATCGGCGTCACGTTCGACGGGCGCTCGAGAAGATCAATGCGAAACGTCGTTCCGTGGCCCGGCTCGCTGGCCACCGAGATTCGTCCGCCATGATCGCTGACAACCGATTGCACAATTGCGAGACCGAGACCCGTGCCGTGCAGCTTCGTGGTGTAATACGGCGTAAAAAGGCGTTCGCATTCTTCGGGAGTGAGCCCCGCGCCCGTGTCGGAGATTTCCAAGCGCGTGCCGCCATCATGCGTCATCGTCCGCAGCGTGAGTTTTCCGCCGTTGGGCATGGCGTCGATGGCGTTGAGGACAAGGTTGCCAATGGCGCGGTGAAGCAGAACGCTGTCGGCTTGAATGAGCGGAAGTTTTTCATCGAGATGCAGCTCGGTCGTGATTTTTGGCTCGCCGGGCGCGATGAAGCGCGGTTCAAAAAGGCGCGTAACGCCGCGGACCATTTCGTTTACGTCGAGCGACTGCAATTCCGGGCGCGGCATTTTCGCAAAATCGCTGAAACGACCGACAATTGTCTTCAAATTTTGAATTTCGGCGAGAAGGGTTTCCGTGGATTCGCGGAAGATCTCGTCGAAATCCGCGACGTTTTGGGCGCGCGCGCGCTGAAGATTCTCAACCGTGATTTGCAGCGGGAATAAAGGGTTCTTCAGTTCATGGGCAAGGCGGCGGGCGAGTTCGCGCCATGCGGCGACGCGTTCGGTTTGAATCAGCCGCTCGCGTTGTTCGGCGAGTTGTCCGGTCATCCGATTAAATGCGCCGGCGAGGGTGCCGATTTCATCGCGCGAATGAATAGCGACGCGCGCATCCCAATTTCCAGAGGCAACTTCCTGCGCGCCCGCTACAAGCTTACCGACCGGCCGCGTAACGCGCACAGCGGCCCACCAACTCAGCAAAATCCCGAGCGCCAGCACGATGCCGCCGACAAGCAACGCCAAGCGCCGAATGCTGCGTTCGAGCAAAACGAGATCGTGGCGCGAGCTGCCGACAAACAACACGCCGAGGAGATTTTTGTCAGGACCGAGCAGCGGAAGCAAATGAAAAACTTCGTCGTTCGCGGCATCGCGCGTCCACTGGATCGTCGCCGTAGTTTCGCCAGGCCGCTGAAGTTCGCGGGTGACGATGGGCGCGAAACGATCCGCCTGCGCCGCCGGACCATCCACGGCAGTCAAGTTCTGAGCAGAAAAATTTGCGCCGAGATTGACATAAAGCAGCGCGCGCATTCCGGGCGGCAAACTGAGAGACGACAAAAAGGACTTGTCGAGCCGCTCGCCTCCGGCGGTGTAAAGATTCGAGCCGGCTACGGGAAGCACTGACACCGCAATCAGCCCGAGTTCAGGGCCGTCCGGCGTGTCCACTTTTTGCAGAAAGGCGCCACGCGCAGACCAGTCGGTTTTCTCAAGCAGCCAGTCTTCTTTATAACCGAAGCGCGCGGGCCACTGCACCGAAGAAATAATGCTGCCATCGTTTCCTGCGAATTCGAGGAAATCAAAATGGTGATCCGACGCGACGCTAACGGCATCGTGCCCGTATGCGGACGGATCAATGTCGCGAGCGCTGAGATGAATGGCCATGTTCAGGGTCGCTTCAGAGCCGGAGATGTCCTGAACGCCGCGGACGATTTGTTGACCCTGATTGGCAAATTCGCGCTGGAACTGCGACACGATAGCTTCCGTGTGAGATGCATCGAGGCGCTCGAACGCGCGGCGTGTGGACACTGTGACACCCACGCCGACAATGGCCACGGCCGCGACGACGACGAGCGGAAACAGCACGAACATTTTCAGGCGGAAACTCATTGAGCGGCCCCGTCAAGCCAGACATCCGCAAGACGCCACGCGCCCCAGCGTGCGGGCATCCAATCACGCACGCGAGCGCTTAAACCGACGACTTCCGGAACATGCACGAGAGGAATGATTTCGTACGTGTCCACCACGGCGCGTTCCCGTGAATATAATTCTTCCGGATTCGCAGGATCGTTGAGCGGCGCCGTGAGCGAAGCATCAAAATCCGCAAGTTGCGTGAAAGTTTGCAGGAAGTCTCCGAGCGCCACTGTGGGAGCGGGCGACGACATGGGAAGGCGGACGATGCACGCGTCGTATTCCGGGCCATTGGAGGCACAATTCGCGCCGCGATTCGCCGCTCCATCCAGCGAACCAGCGGCGATGGCTCGCGGGAAAATTGAAATCCCCGCAGCCTGAGCGTTCACGGCAATGCGTTCAGCAATCATGCGCTCCATCGAGTCATCGGCATCATAGCCCAGCCTCAGGACATGCGTGGGAGAGATTTGCGAGGCGAGCTGACGCGCCGTCGCCGCATCAGGCGCCGTTGAAAAAAGAAATGCTTCGCCGGAGGACCACTGCGGCAAGAGCGATCCGGCAGGCGCGCCCTCTTTTTGTAAAGCGAAATCCACGAGCGAGGCACGATCGACAGCCAGCGAAAGCGCCCGGCGGATGCGAATGTCTTTGGCGCGCGTACTGGAACGCGAAAAAATCAGGGCGACTAATTCCATGGGATCCGGCGCGGAGATTTTCACGCCTCGCGAAGCATCGATGCGGGCGCGATCAGGCGCAACGTCGGCAATGTCCGCTTTGCCGAGGTCGAGGTCAATCATGCGTTCGCGCACTGTGCGGCCCATCTGCACCTCAATGCTATCGACGAACGGACGTCCGCCCCAGTAATCGTCGTTTGCCGCCAACACGGCGCGGTGGCCGGGCTCCCAAGTGGCGAGACGAAACGGGCCGGTGCCGACAGTTACGTCAGCGGGCTTCCGGAGCAAAATTGAATTTCGCGTTTCCGCGAGAACGTAAGGCAAGTCCGGCAAAGGCGAACCGGATTCGACAATGACGGAGTCATCCGCGGAACTCACGCGCCAGGCGGGATTAACTACTTGCAGAGAATCGATAACGAGTTGGAGCGTGAGAGCCGTGGCATCCTGAAACTTAACGTTCGGGCGAAGACGAAATTTCCAGCGCGTAAGCTGGTCATTGTGCTGCCAGGAAAGCGCGAGCGCAGGTTTCGGGCGTCCGAACCGGTCAAGTATGACCAAGCGATCGGCGATCAAATCCAGGAGACGTTCTTGCGCAATCCGGTCGGCGACGCTTCCCTGCTTTTGCGCCGGGTCGAGCGAAGTGACGCGGCCTTGCAAATCGACAGTTAACGTGCCGCCATAGCGGGGTCGCCGCGCGGCGGGGGTTGGCAGCGTGACGAAGAGCAATGCGAGAAGCAAGCTACTGGTTGTAGACCGCGCGAATGAGGTACGCCTCATACATTCCCGTTCTTATATTGCGCGAAACCGCGAGAACAGTGTTTTCATCCTCGGACCAAAGCGCCGTGATCGGACCGTCAAAGTTGACTTCGCCGCTAACGGCGACGGGCTGGCGGTCGATGATGTCGAAAGCTTGAATCGAATCGGGGGCCGTCCAATCGCCGGCGCGCGTTACCAACAACGGCCACGGGGCGCGGCTGGCCGAGTACAGCGCGGCGATGTCGCTGCCCCAATTGCTAAAAGAAGCCACGGGCGTGGAAGATCCCTCGAAGAGAAGCGCGCGACCGCTAGGCATGGTGGCAATTATGGGGGCTGAGGCGCCGGAGGAGACCGGCGGCGCGATGAGCGCCAGTGAGTAGAAATCTTGCGAACCGAGGGCGGGGAAAGTGAATGTGTTCCCATTCGCGGCGGCCGTCGGCAGCAGAGTGAAGTTGCGAAGAAAGTCCGCGGAGAAGAGCCAACCAACATTGGCGGGCCCGCAGGATGCGGATAGAGCGCCGCTGACGGTGAGGTTGCACATCACGCCTGGAAACACGGCCTCTTCTCCGTCGGCTCCTTGTTGCAAACGTCCGCGAATGTCACGCGGCCACGGTGCTGCGTGCGCGACGGTCGCCTCGGATTGAAGTCGCCACGCGCCGTTCTGTTGCGCAAAAAGGGCTACGCGGCTGGGCTGCAAGATTAGAAGGCTCGGTGTGGCGCCCGGCGGCGTCGGCAGAAAATCCGCGTCGAGGACGGGCTTGGGCTGGCTCAACAAAAACTCCTTTTGCAGAGTGACCAAAGGGCCGGGCTGGCCCGTCTGGATGACCATTTCGCGAGCGACAGAAACGAAGACGATTTGTTGCGACTCACCCTGCGTAATTTGAGCAACCCACAAAAAGCCGTGAAGATCTTCCGCGAGCGTGACGCTGATGGAAGCAGCCGCGATTCCTTCGGAGTTTGCTGCGCGGAGCGCCTGCGTCTGCTGTTCGATTTCGTCATGGAAGGCGCCGCAGGCCTTCTGGAATTCAAAAGCAGAACGCGAGGATAGATTGACGAAATTCGGAGCAACTGTGAGTTTGCCCTGAAGGGCAGCGCCAGCCGATGCGGCGACTTTGCGGGCGAGTTCACGAGCGGCGGCGGCCAAGGGGTCGTCCCCTTTTGATTCGACGACGAGTTTCGGTAGGGACTGAGACGATGGCTGCGCGGGTGATTGTGCTAAAGACGGCGATGATGATTGTGCGGAGACCTGTGCGCACGACAGCTCTGCAGTTAGCAACGCGGACACGGAAAAAACCGGGAATGAAAATGCCAGTAACAGATGAAACGCAAGATTTCGGCGGAAGGGCCGCATCGAGTCGCATCACGAAAGCGTGACGTAGCGCAATAATAGCACAGCGGATTTTTGCGTCCGGATGTTCGCGCGGGCCGTGTGTCGTTTCAAGCGACGGCCGCGGACGGAGAAGCCGCTGGCGGGCGGCTTGACTGCGGCGGCAGCCAAACCACCCACAGGGGGTTTTACCAGCAGTTACCCGACTGCACCGACGGTGAAGCCGGCCGGGAATTCTCATGGGCGTCCACTGGATGGCACGCCTGCTTGCACGCCTGATGGAGGATCCGCAGCGGCAAGCGGCGCATCAAGCACGCCATTGGTGAAGAAGAATTTGCCGTCCATGGGGACCATCATGATGCGAACTTTGTCGGAGAGTTTTTCCGCGACGATTTTTTGAATGAGGAGCGGGTTGCCGCGCAGCGCGGTGGCTTCGAGCTGCAAACGTTCGGCCTCGGCGGCACCCGTGATGCGAATGCGGTTCGCGTCGGCTTTCGCAAGCAGCTCCTGACTCTGCTGCTCGGCCTGGCTGTCTATGACCTTGGCCTGCGCTTCGGCTTGCGCGTTTTCGATGGTCGCTTCCTTGCGGGCTTTGGCTTCGAGGCGCGCCTGTTCGATTTGTTTTTGCTTGAGCGGTAGAGTGTATTGCATGGCGTCGGATTCCGCCCTGGCGGCGATGACACGAGCTTGCGCGGTGGCTTCGGCTTGTTTCACCTGGCGGACTTTATTTTCGTCTGCCTGATACTCGGCTATTTTCACGCGCTTCTGCTCAATCTCCTGCTCGAAGTTCATTTGATCGCTCTGCTGCTCTTTTAAGAGAATGTTTTCGAGACCCTGCGCATATTCCGGCGGGAGAACGATGCGGCGGACGAGCACTTCCTTGACTACGATGGCGTCCTGAGCGAGGCGCGTCGTAATGAGACCGGCGACGCGCTGGCGAAACTCGTCACGCTTGACGGAGAAGACGTCGCGTACGACATAATCAGGAGCGACTTCGCGAAAGGCGCTTTCAACGACTGGCCCGACAATCTCTTCACCGATGGGCTGCGGCAGATTTGCTTCGACGTAGTCAAGACGGCTGGCATCCAAGCGATAATCAACCAGGACAGACAGGCCGAGCGGCAGACCTTCGCGTGCCTCGACTTTCAGCACGGTTTCATGCGGCTTCGCGTCATCTTGCGCAGAGGTGGCGAAGACTTGCTCGCGAATGTCGTAGACGGACAGACGCTCGATGAGCGGAACAACGAGATGGACGCCAGCATAGAGCGTCCCGGGACGAATGCCGGAGATCTGACTGACACGCACCCCGGCGGAGCCATCAGGAACTACGACAATGCTCAGCGCCATGAGTAACGCGAGCACAGCCCCTCCTGCAATTTTTCCGGCATCGCGCCAGCGGATTGAGATTCTCGGACGCGGCTTGACATTTTCCTCCGGTGGATTCTTTGAAAAGACACGCCGCACCAAGCGGTCGAGTTCGTAGGAGTAAATCAGGTCGTAAGCCGCGATGGCCGCGGCGACGAGGAGCAATCCAATTCCTATCGCCATGAGCAAATGTCGTAAGAAAATCATCTTCGTTCTCCCCCTTTCAGTGCGTGCTGCTGTTTCGCCTTAAACTTAGAGCTTCATTTAATTTTGTTTCGACTGTGGCACAAGAACCGCAGGGCGCACTGGTATCTGGCGCGCGGGCATAAGAGCCATGAGGGTTCGCAAGCACAACCATTCGAAAGCGAATGCGACTGCGAAGGAGGCCGCTACGGTTGCCGTCAAGATCGTTGCAACTTTCATTTTCCTTACCTCCGTCGGTTGCTCAACTTTGTTCACACATGGCGAAACGGTCAGCGGGCCGGTCCCGCGTCTGAAGCTGAAAGACTTGGCTGCGATTCCGCAGCCAATGTATTGGGCAAGCTGGTGCCGAAAAGACCGGCTGTCTCCGCGTCGCGAGTGGCATGAAGCTCGACGACGTCGCCGACGCGGACGCGCGCGAACAGTTTTTTGACGTCGCGATTGCGGAGACGAATACATCCGTGCGAAACATCCCGACCGATAAGGCGCGGCTCGTTGGTGCCGTGGATGCCATAGCCCTTCAGGTTCAAGCCGATCCAACGCGGGCCGACGGGATTATCGGGGCCGGCGGGAATCACTTCGCCGGGATGATAGTAAACAGGATTCGTGACGCGATTAATGACGCGGTACTCGCCCGCAGGGCTGGGACTCTCGGGCGCTCCGACGGAAACATGAAATTTCAAGACAACGCGGCCATTTTCAACGACGGCGAGAACGCGATCCGGGATGCTGACGACAATGCGTCGCTCGGTGGCAGCTGGCGCTGAAGCTGCATTATCGCAATGCATGCTGGGCTGTTCCTGAGCCGCCACGCTGGGCGCCAAGAGCAATGCAAGCAGCGCCAGTACTGCCGGGCCGCGCCTCGCTACGTGGAGTCTTGCCTCACGAAAATCACTGCTAATTCGCACCCGCCTCATGACCGCCTCCGATGTGGCAAGCTGTGACTGCGTTCACAGGTGCATAGGGCATGGCGGGTTCCAACGGCGAGCCATTGCAATGAAAGAAGATACGGGATTAGAGCGACGTCTTTGGCGTGGGTGGCAGGACACAGCGTGAAAGAAGGACGCGCAGCGTCGCTGTTTGGCTATAATTGGAGATTGGGGGCTATCCCAGAAATATGCCACAGCCGACGACAGGACTTCGGATAGGGCGAATCCTCGGAATTCCGCTTTACCTGCATGCCACCAGTTTCCTGATCTTCGCGCTGCTGACTTTCTTTCTCGCGACGCAGATTCTGCCGCTCCAGTCAGGCGCGACTCCGATGCAGTATTGGATCCTGGCAGTTGGGGTCAGCATCGTGTTTTTTGGCTCCCTCATCCTGCACGAACTCGGGCACAGCGTCATCGCGCTGCGTTACAAGATTCCGGTTGTTTCCATCACATTGTTCTTCTTCGGGGGATTGGCGCGAATCGCGCGCGACCCGGAGACGGCTCTGCAGGAATTCAACATCGCGATTGCCGGGCCGATTGTCAGCTTCATCTTGGGCGCGGCGTTCTTAGGCATTTACGCGATTGCCCCCCAGGGGGTTTTGCAGCTCGCGGCCCTTTATTTGAGCGAGATCAATCTGATTCTCGGAGCATTCAACCTGCTTCCCGGCTTTCCTATGGACGGCGGGCGAGTCCTGCGCGCGATTGTCTGGGGCATCACGAAGAACTTCGATCGAGCGACGCAGATTGCGTCGCGCAGCGGACAAGTATTCGCGTACATGATGATCATGCTGGGAATTTGGGCCATCATGGAACGCGACTCAGGAGTATCAAGATTCCTGGGCGGATGGAGTGGCGGACTGTGGCTGGCGTTCATTGGGTGGTACCTGCTTTCTGCCGCGCAGGAAACATACACACAGGTTGCTATTCGACACACGCTGACGGGGCTAAGCGCGGCGGACATTATGTCGCCAGACGTGCCCACCGTGGCGCGCGATATTTCGCTGGAAGATTATGTCCACGAAGTGCTGCGGACTGGGCGGCGGTGCCACGTGGTGACGGGCAACGGCATGGCCGTGGGACTGGTGACGCTGCATCAGGTGCAACATTTTCCGCGGGAGGAATGGGCGAATACTTCGATTCAGGCGGCCATGGTGCCTCAAGGCGCGATTCACTGGGTGTTGCCCAACGAACCCGTGACGGGAGTGCTGGAGCGCATGCAGAGCGAAGACGTCAACCAAATGCCCGTGCTGCAGGAAGGACACATCATCGGGATGATCGCGCGCGATTCGATTTTACGAGTGATACAGACACGCTTGCAGGCGCATCGCCAGTACGCGGCAAAGTAGCCACGTCCCACCCCCAGCTGGCGAAACACATCTCAACGGACCAATCCAGCCGTATAATCCAGAACATACCGCGATGCGAATTCTGCTGGTCGAAGACGAGCGGAAGGTAGCGAGCTTTGTAGCCCGCGCTTTGCGCGAAAACGCGTATGCGGTGGATAGCGCGGGAACGGGCGAAGACGGGCTTCGACTTGCGCTGGAAAATCCGTACGACGCCATCCTACTGGATGTGCGTCTACCCGGCATGAGCGGCATTGAGTTGTGCCGAAAACTCAGGCAGGCCGAAATTCAATCCCCCATATTGATGCTGACAGCGCGGAGCCTTGTGGAGCAACGCGTGGAAGGGCTCGATGCGGGCGCGGATGATTATTTGACCAAGCCGTTCGCGCTGGCGGAGTTGCAGGCGCGCGTGCGCGCGCTGGTGCGCCGCGGGTTTCGGAGGGGAGAAGCGAAACTGCGGTGTGGCGATTTGGAGCTTGACCGCCACAAACGAAGTGTCACGCGCGGATCGGCGCGAGTTCCCTTGACATCGAAGGAATTTGCGCTGCTCGAACTGCTGCTTCTGCGTTCACCGGATTCCGTGACACGCAGCGAAATCATCGAACATGTGTGGGACAGCCACTTCGACAGCGACACGAACCTGGTGGAGGTGTACATCAACCGGCTGCGACAGAAAATCGATCAGGGACACGGTGCAAAGTTAGTGCATACGCTGCGAGGAGTCGGATACAGGATGGGAGCAGCGGAATGAAGCGCGCACTTTCGCTTCGCGTGCGGATGATGCTGCTCTTCTGCATTGTGGTGGGAGTGCTGCTGGCAGGATCGTATGTCGCTTTCTATCTGGCGTTGAGGAGCGTGGTACACAGCCAGTTTGATCATCGATTGATCGAAGCGGAAGCGCCCGTTGCAGCTGATCTTGCCACCGACACGGACGACGAGGACGTTGCCGCGCTCGATATTCCGGGCGAGTACTTTGAAACACTCGATCCGAGCGGCCGGCCAATCGCATTTTCAAAAAATCTGAATCGTCACGCGATTCCTTTCTCCGGCAGCACGCAAAATCTCCAAACCATTCGTGACACGGCGCTGGGACGGTTGCGGGTCGGAGCGGCGACCATCCATCGGGCGAAGGGCGACGAAGTCCTGATTCTAGCTATGCCGACTTTCGACGTCAGCGAAACGCTGGAGCGTTTTCGCGCATTGCTGTTGCTTCTGTTCCCGTGCAGTCTGCTGATTATGGGCGGCGTCGCGGCGTGGTACGTGGGGCGCAGCCTGGAACCGATTGCGGCGCTGACCGAACAAACCTCGCAAATGGCCGAGCGCGTGAAAGTGGCCGCGACGCGGACGATTTCGGCGAGGGCCGCGCGCGATGCTTTGCCGCTCGCTTCCACAGGGCGCGACGACGAACTGGGCCGCTTGACGGACGCGTTCAACAAGCTTTTTGCGTGTATGGAAGGCGCACTGGCGCAATTGCGTCAATTCGTCTCTGATGCGTCGCATGAATTGCGCACTCCTCTGAGTATCCTGCAGGGCGAAACTGAGTTGTTGCTCAAGGAACAGCGCGAGCCGGGGGAATATCACCGGACCCTCGAAGTGATCGACAGTGAGCTGAAAAAACTGAGCCGGATCGTCGAAGGGCTTTTCACGCTGGCGATGGCGGACGCAGGGCAATTGCGACTGCAACGCGAGCCGCTGTATCTAAATGAGGTGCTGGAAGAGGCGTGCGCGATGGTGGCGCCGAGGGCGCGAGCCAAGCAGATTTCCATCGAGCGTAAATTGGACCGCGAGGTTCCTTACGTGGGCGACGAAATATTTCTGCGACACTTGTTTCTGATTTTTCTGGACAACGCGCTGAAGTATTCCGGCCAGGAAAGCAAAGTCCACGTTGAGATGGCTCCGGTAAACGGCGCCATCAGCGTACGATTTCAAGATCAGGGGGTGGGAATCCTCGCAGAACATTTGCCGCATATCTTCGAGCGTTTTTACCGTGTACCTCAAAACGACGCGACCGAGGCTCACAGCGGAGGATTGGGCCTGGCCATCGCCCAAGCGATTGTGCGCGCGCAGGGCGGAGCGATAGAATGCGCAAGCCGGCCGGGCGCGGGCTCGACTTTCACCATTTCGTTTCCCCGAAATGGCACAGACGGCGAGCCAGAAAGCTAAATAAAAATTAATGTCCGATTCAGCCTGCCAGAACACAAGGCATATAAACTGGAGCGCGTCGAGGCGTTGCTTATGCGAGCGCTTGCCGACGACAGCCTTTCGCCGCCGGGAAATGCGTGGCCAGAGGGGGCCGTGCAACGTGAAATATATTGGGATTCTCGTATTGATGTGCGTGACGGCGCTGGCGACGGCGGCGCAGCAGGCGCCACAAAAATTGACTCTTGCGCAGTCGCTGGACATGGCCAACCGGCAAAATCTGGACTTGATTGCGGCGCGCGCGCAGCGGGCGGTCGCAGCCGCAGGTGTGAAAATCGCGGGGCAGCGGCCCAATCCGACCGGGAATTTTACAGCCCTCCGCGATGATCCGCACGAAGGCTGGTGGTTCGATATACCCCTTGAATTGGGATCAAAGCGCAGGCAAAGGATTGATTTGGCGCGCGCACAGGGCGTCTTGACCGACGATGATGTAGCGGCCCTCGAACGCCTGACCCGCCAAAATGTCCGCGACGCATTTTTCGCTCTCTCACTGGCGCGCGACGTGACCGCCGCGAAAAATGATGCGGTGAACCTCGCGAAGCGGCTCCACGATATTGCCCAGCAGCGCTATGAAACGGGCGATGTGCCGCAACTGGAGGTCTTTCAAGCCGATCTGGTGCTTTCGCAGGCGCAGGCGGATTACCAAGTGGCGCAGCAGGAAGAAAAAGTAGCGCTCAGCGATTTCAATCTGCTGCTGAATGAGCCGCCGAACACCGATTGGGACCTGGTTACACCGCTCGACGGACTTCCGTCAGAGCCGTCATTAAACGATTTACTTGCGCGCGCCAGCAACTCGAATGCGGACCTCGCCAAGATTTCGCAGCAGGAAAAAATTGAACAAAGCCAGCGAGCCCTGTATCAGGCTGAGCGCATTCCGAATCTTACCGTGTCGCTCGGCATGGATTACAACTCGCCTCACAATTTTCGCTACGGGCCACGAAGCCAGGTGAGCATGGAAGTGCCGATTTTTGCGCGTTACAAAGGAGAGATCGCAGAGTCGGACGCGAGCCTGGTGGCACTGGAAGATCAAGCGACCGCCACGCGCCGCGCGGTCGAGGGACACGTCGAATCAGCATTCTTGCAACTCGATTCGCGCGAGGCGCAAGCGCGTTTGTATAAGGATTCGCTTATGCCCGCAGCCGATAAACTGGAGGGCATGGCGGAGGAGAGTTACAAGGCCGGGAAGGCCAACATTCTCTCCGTGCTTGACGCGCAGAAAAATGTGCAGGCGGTGCGAGAACAATATTTGCAGAGTTTGCTCGCCGTTCAACAGGCATTTGCGCAATTGGAAGCGACCGTCGGGACACCTCTCGACTGAATAGGCAGAGTGATGATGCGAAGCCAATGCCGGTGGATGGGAATCGGGATGAACCTGGCGCTTATGATCGCGCCTGTAATGCTTTTTTCGGGGTGCTCGGGCTCCCGTGACCAACCTGATCAGTCACAAATGGTAGCGGAAGTAAGCGTCACGAAAGTGACGCGCACGAACATTCAACAATCGGTGACCGTCAGCGGCAACGTGGTGGCGTTGCCCAACAAAGACGTGAAGGTCAGCGCCCTCGTCCCCGGACGGATCACCGGGCTGAATGTGGCGGAGGGGGATCGGGTGCACACTGGCGAAGTGCTGGCGACAATCGATAGCCACACCTTCGACGATCAGTTGCGGCAAGCCGAGGCGGCGCTGGCGCAAGCACAAGCAACGGTACACAACGCGGAGCAAAATCTGGCGCGGAACCAGACGCTTTTCCAGCGCGGAATCGCGGCGGGCAAAGACCTGGAGGATGCGAAAACACAATTGAGCGTAGCGCAAGCAGCTGAACATCAAGCCGAAGCGGTCGTATCGACGGCAAAACTGCAGGTAGGGCGTACAAGAATCCTGTCACCGCTCGATGGCGTGGTGGCGAAACGCTTCGCGAGCATCGGTGAGCAAGTGGATGGCACCGCGGCGCAGCCGATTGTGGAAGTGGCGAACATTGCGGAAGTTGAACTATCGGGCAGCCTGCCAGCCGCCGACCTTGGCAGGATTCATCTTGGTGAAATGCTGCCCATTGCGAGTGAAGCGTTCGCGGGCAAGACATTCGAGGGAAGCATTGCGGCCATCTCACCGGCGGTGGACCCGGCGACAAATGTGGGCAACGTGCGCATCCGGATCGCAAATCCCGGCGGCACACTGAAATTGGGGATGTACTTGAACGCACAAGTACCGGTGCAGACTCATCAGAACGCTCTAACCGTTCCGCCCGAAGCCATTTACCACAACGATTCCGGCCAGACGCGCGTGTACAAGGTGGAAGGCGATACGGCGAAAGCGGTGGAAGTGAAGCTGGGAATTGAAACGAAAGATCGCGTGGAGATTTTGTTAGGTGTAAACAACGGCGATACCGTGATTTTGACGGGCGGTTACGGACTCGGCGATACGACGAAAGTCAAAATCAAGTCATGAATATCGTTCGAGTCTGCCGAAAAAATCGATATGCGGTTTATTTGCTGACTGCGTTCCTCACGATCGCCGGGGTTTATTCCTTCTTCAAACTTCCCAGTAATATCTATCCCAACCTGGATTTTCCGCGGGTTATCATCCTAGTGCATTCCGGCGATCTCTCTCCCCAGACGATGCTGTTGACCGTTACCCGCCCACTCGAGGAATCAGTCAGCACGGTGCAAGGCGTAAACCGTGTCCGATCGAAGACGATTCGCGGCGCCGCGTCGGTTGGCGTGCTGTTCAATCCTGGAATGGATATGAAGTACGCTTTGCAACTGGTGCAGGGCCGGGTCAGCGAAGTGCAATCATCACTGCCGCCAGAAACCGAAGTGAACGTGGAGTGGGAATCGCCGACGGTCTATCCCGTGCTGAGCCTGATTTTGAACGGCAACGTACCCGACGCAGACCTCTATGATTATGCCTATTATGACTTGCGGCCGCTGATCACTCGCGTGCAAGGGGTGGGCCAAGTAGAGGTGCAAGCGACCGACCACCGCGAAATCTCCGTAATCACGGATCCGCAAAAGCTGCTGTCCCACCGGCTGACGCTGGATGACGTGGCAACCCAGATTGCGGAAACGAACCAAGTGGCTGCGGTTGGCAGGCTGCCGAAAGATTACCTGCAATATCAGATTTTAACTGACGATCAGTTTCACAGCCTCGACGACATCCGCAACGCCGTCGTGGCCATCCAGGATCAGGGACCCGTGCGCGTCGGCGACATTGCCACGGTGCGGACCGGAGTGGCCGACCCGACATTGCTGGCCACCGGCAACGGAAAACCGGCGGCGCTAATCAATATTACGCGGCAAATCGACGGAGACATCCTGCAAATCGCCAAGCAAATCAAGGCGATGACACAGAATCTCGGTTCGGCCATCCCGAAAACGCTGCATGTATCCGTCGATTACGATCTAGCCGAGTTCGTTTCCGAGTCCATCAAGAATGTTCGCGACGCAATCCTCATCGGCGCATTTCTTGCGGTCGTCATTCTTTATTTGTTCCTGCGCGATTGGCGAACCACGCTTGTTGCGGCCACATCATTGCCTCTTTCTGTGATCGGCACGTTCTACTTCTTGAAGATCACTGGGGGCACGCTGAATCTGATGTCCCTCGGCGGAATAGCGATTGCCATTGGGTTAATTATCGACGATGCAGTGGTGATCATCGAAAATATCTACCGTCACCTCGGGCTCGGCGAACCGCCGGCGGAAGCCGCCGAGGCAGGAGTGCGAGAATTGCTCGGGGCGGTGATTGGCTCGACGGCTACGACCGAAGTGGTTTTTCTTCCTTTGACCTTGCTGCAGGGCATCGTCGGCGAGTTCTTCAAGGCGCTGTGCCTGACGCTGGGCATTTCCGTTTTGCTGTCGCTGGTCTTCGCACTGACGATCATCCCGCTGTTTTCGATGCGATTTCTTTCCGCGCAAACGCACCGTCCCAGTTCCGAAAAGCTGATTGCGCCCGTGAATCGCGGATATGAAAAGGCAGTGCGATGGGCGCTGCGGCGAAGACTGATTGTCGTCATCGCGGCGGCGGTGTGCGTGGCGCTCGCTGTTCTGTGCTACACGAAACTGGAAACCGGATTTTTGCCGGAGATGGACGAGGGCGGGTTCATTCTGGATTACGTGACGCCGCCGGGGACTTCGCTGGAAGAGACAAATAAAATCTTGCAGAAAATCGAGCAACGCGTAGGGGCGTTGCCGGACACACAGTCGTTCTCACGGCGCACAGGCGCGGAGAACGGATTGTTCGTCACGGAGCAGAACACCGGCGATATCACCGTGAAATTGAAGCCCCGCTCGCAGCGGCGGGACATCAATGAGGTGATGGACGATTTACGAGGTCAGATCGAGAAAAACATTCCCGGCGTGGATGTGGAGTTTTCGCAAATCCTCCAGGACATGCTTGGCGACCTGGAGGGCACGCCGCAGCCGGTGGAGGTGAAAATTTTCGGAGACGATATCAACGAACTCGAAAGACTGTCGGATGAGATTGGCCCGAAACTGCAGGCCGTGAAGGGTCTCGTGGATTTCAAATCGGTGACCAAAGGCAATCCCGAGATTGTTTTCGACGTGGACACCGCGACCGCAGGGCGGCTGGGGATGACGCCGGCGGATATCGCGACGCAGGTGAGTGACGGGCTTCTCGGAGTAACCAAGAGCGAGTTGCGCCAGTCCGACCGCACGGTTCCGATCCGCGTGCGCTTTCCCGACTCCTTCCGCTTCAATTACGATAACGTGCTGCAGTTCCCGATTCTGACGCCGTCGAAACAGACCGTGCAACTTTCCTCCGTCGCGAAGGTGCAGCGCGTACAGGGCGAGAGCGCGCTGGAACGCGAAAATCAGCGATTGATGATTTCCATGACCGGGCAACTCGAGAATCGAGATTTGGGCAGCGTGGTGGATGATGTGAAGGACGTGATGAACAAAGAGCAGCTTCCGGTTGGTTATACGTACGAAATCGGCGGCCAATACGAAAGCCAGCAAAGCGCCTTTCACGATTTGCTGTATGTGCTGTTCCTGGCGCTCGGCGCCATCTTTATTGTACTGGTAGTTCAGTTCCGTTCCTTCGCGCCGTCACTGATCATCATCTCAGCCGCGCCGCTGTCGCTGGTCGGGGTGTTCGCAATGCTGCTGGTGACGCAGACGGCGCTGAACGTTTCGTCCTTCATGGGCATCATCTTGATGGTGGGGCTGGTGGTAAAGAACGGCATCATCCTCTTTGAGTATGTGCACAAACTCTGGGAAGAGGAGAAAATGCCGCTTTTTGAAGCGCTGGTGCAGGCCGGCAAAATCCGCATCCGGCCGATTCTGATGACCACGCTAGCAACGCTGTTCGGCTTGCTGCCGCTAGCGCTCGGCCTTGGCTCCGGCGCGGAACTGCAAAAACCGCTGGCGCTTGCAGTTATTGGTGGATTGTTTCTCTCGACGTTTATCACGCTGCTGATCATGCCCGTATTGTTTTCGCTGCTGCAAAATAAATCCGAAGCGTAGAATGGCTTGGACATGAGTCCATCTCGATTCTTCCTATTCCTGTGTGTGGCCTGGCTTTTTGCCGTGCCGGTTCATTCGCAGGAGAAACGAAAAATAATCATTGACCAGGATGCTCGTGGGCCTGCGACGACGGACCAGCAAGCGATTTTGGCGCTGATTCAGTCCCCGCAGACGGAAGTGCTGGGCATTACCGTGGTTACCGGTGATCAGTGGCGCGATGAGGAAGTGGCGCACACGCTCCGCCTGCTCGAAATCATCGGCCGCACGGACATCCCTGTCGTCCCCGGAGCTGTTTTCCCGCTCGACAACAGCAAGGAGTTCATCGCGCGGTGGGAAAAGCTCTACGGCAAAGTCGTTTATCAGGGTGCGTGGAATTGGGGCAAAGTCCACGGGCCGTTTGACGTTCCGGCGCTTGTGGAAGGCGCTGCGACCACCAAACCCGCGAATGAAGATGCGGCTCACTTCCTGATTCGCATGGTGCATCGCTATCCGCATCAGGTGACGATTTACGAAGGAGGACCGCTGACGGATCTTGCCCTTGCCATTGCGATTGACCCACAATTCACGGAGCTCGCGCGGGAACTAGTCGTTATGGGTGGGAGCATCGACCCTCAAACAAACGATCCTGAATTTCGCATGAACCCGCGCCGCGAATTCAACTTCTGGATGGACCCTGAGGCAACGCATGCCGTCCTGCACGCGCACTGGGCACGCATTGTAGATACGCCGGTGGACATTTCCATCAAGACGCGCCTCACAAAAGAAATGATCGCCGAAATCGCAAAGACAAACACTCCTGTCGCGCAATACATCGCGAAATACGCCAACTCCGAATACATGTGGGACGAGCTTGCTGCGATCGCCTGGCTCGATCCCAAAATTATTACGCGCACGGAAAAGCTTTATCTGGACACTTCCATCGACCAGGGGCCAAGTTACGGCGATACGCTCGCTTGGGAGCCCGGGAAGAATCCGGGAATAGGCGAGCAGCTCGTGATTGTCAACACAGACCTGGACAAATCCAAGTTCGAGAGGGAATTTATTGATCTGATGACGCGGGCGACGCTGCAAAGTCACTTTTCAGGTGACCACCACCCTTCCCGCCCGTAGAATCCCCCGGAGAATCGCCGAAGTCTGCTGTAACCTGTTTTGGCTTGACTCTTGAAGCATCGAGATTTATAAGCAGCGCACTCCTCGATCGCGTTGAGGAACGTTGCGGACGCGAATGGAAAGAAGGACGACCATGGGAGATGCAGCGGAAGTCGTCGGAATCGGGAGTTGCACGGTCGATTTTTTCGCCATCGTGCCGCGTCTGCTGGGGCCCGAGGAAAAAATCAATGCCACGCGACTGGAGATTCACGCGGGCGGCGTGACTGCCAACAATCTGGCGCAGGTAGCGCGGCTGGGCGTAAAGTCCGGGTGGCTCGGTCTGATCGGCGACGACGACAACGGTCGAATTATTCAAAAGGCTTTCGCTGATGACGAAATGGATTTGTCGGGAATCGAAATCGTCAAAGGCGAGCTTTCATCACTGACATGGATTCCTGTCGACGTGGCGGGGGAACGTTGCATCTACATGTTTCCAAACGTCACCGGCAAAATCAGCGTGCATCAGGTGCACACACGCTTTGCGTCGAATATCAAGAAGGCCAGGCACTTCCACACAGAGGCTTCGCAACTCCCCATAACGCCCGTGCGCGAAGCGATGCAGGTGGCGCGCGATGCGGGAGTGCGCGTGCTGCTCGATCTCGACGTGTCCCCAAGTTTTTTCTGCCAGGCGAACCTCGGAACGCAGGAAGAGCTAACCTTGGGACTGAAATTAGTTGACGTGCTAAAGCCTTGCAAAGCGGCCGCGCTCGAGCTTACGGGCGAAGACGACTACGAACGCATGGCGCGAAAACTGCTGACGATGGGACCGAAGCTCGTCGCCATCACGATGGGTGCGAACGGCTGCATCATCGCCGGCAAGGACAAGGTCGTTCATGTGCCTGCATTTTCCGCCAAGGTGGTGGATACGACCGGCGCCGGTGACGCCTTCATGGGCGGCCTTTCCTACGGGCTGCTTCGGGGGTGGGACCTCGAACACGTGGGAGCATTTGCGAACGCTTGTGCTGCCCTGTGTTGCACTAAAGTCGGCGCGCGGGCGATGGCCAAGCGCGAGGATGTGATCGCCTTGCTCCGCTCGCAGCGCCCTGCTCTCGTTGCAGGATTGTAGGTTTAGCGCTGGAGGCATTCGGCCCGCGTCGCTGCGAAGTGACTCCGTTGGAGGAAGGGCAAGATGTTCACTCCTCATACTTTTTCGGCCGCGCTGCTGATGATCATCACCAGCGCTATTTGCTGGGGCTCGTGGGCCAATACCTACAAGGGCGTGAGGAGTTACCGCTTTGAACTTTTCTATTGGGATTACGCCATTGGCATTTTCCTGATTTCTCTGATCCTCGCATTCACCATGGGCAGCATGCACGGCGGGACGTCGAGCTTCCTTGCAAATCTCGAAACCGCGGATCGCGGCAACATGGTCTATGCGCTGATCGGCGGAGCGATTTTCAATCTGGCCAATGTGCTGTTAGTCGCCGGAATTGACATGGCGGGCATGGCATTTGCATTCCCCGTGTCGATTGGAATTGCGCTGGTCGTGGGCGTCGTGTTGAGCTATTTGCTGCAGCCGAGGGGAAATGCGGCGCTGCTTGCATTGGGCGTGGTCTTTGCCGTGATTGCGGTAATTATGGATGGCAAGGCATATGGGGCCCTCGGTACCGGCGGACGAATTGTCTCGCGCAAGAGCGTTGTGGTGTGCATTGTGTCTGGAATCCTGATGGGACTGTGGGCGCCATTTATGACACATGCCATGACGGCAGGCGCAGTGCTTGGACCATATACGACGTCTGTGTTTTTTACGTTGGGCGCGCTGCTTTCGTGCTTCGTTTTCAATGTGTATTTGATGCGGAGGCCGCTTGTCGGCGAGCCAGTCGGCATGGGCGGCTTTTTTCGAGCGCCGGCGAGCGGCCATTTGCTGGGGCTTGCCGGGGGCTTCGTCTGGGGAGTCGGAACCGTTTTTAACCTGGTGGCTGCAAGCTTCACGGGCGTGGCAATTTCTTATGCCATCGGCCAATCGTCGCCGATGGTCGCAGCGCTGTGGGGAGTGTTCGCGTGGCATGAATTTCGCGGGGCGAACGGCAGAGCGAAGGCTTATCTGGCGCTCATGTTTATATTTTACGTATTCGCAATCGTGAGCATCGCTCGGGCGAATACGGCCGGCTGAGGTTGGCCAAACCCGGTGCCTATCAAGCACAAAATGCGGGCCTTAGACCAGGAGTCCTTGCTTCCCGCAATGGACAGTGATATTTTCAAGCTTCCCTATAAGGCCTAGCTCTCTTGATGGATTCCCTAAACACATTTCAGCCGGAAGCGAACCGTGGAGGTGGCGACGGGTTGGCGCAGCGCGCGACGCGGCTCGGGATGCGACCAGAGCTGGGCGGCAACGTCATCTATTGGCGCGTCGAAGGCAGCTTGCTCAACCTGACCGCCGTGCGTCCCGTGGCCTTTTTTGCATGGAACGCGCAGAGTTTTCTAGAGCGATGGGCGCGGCGGAGCGGCATGTTTACATTGGCGCTGGCGCGTCCCGTGCTCTACCTGACGAATCGCGCGTTTGCCACGCGTTTGCTGCACACCGTATTGCGCGGGGTAAGCCGCGACCGGCTGGACCTGTTGGGCGAGGAGTATTTTCAATATCTTCTGAAACCCACGCTGAAGCAGCAGGGCCTCGGCGAATTGAGGAAGGCGCAGGCGAGCGGCAAAGAAGTGGTGCTGGTGAGCCAGGGGCTCGACCACGTGATGCGTCCTCTGGCACAGCATTTGGGCGTGGGAATGCTGGTTTCGAACCGGTTGGAGTTCCGCGACGAACTGGCGACCGGACGGCTGCTGGATCCACTGATCCGGCCGCGCGGACCATTGGCGCGGCTGATTGGCAGCAACCCGAACGGGCGCGTCCCGCGCGAAACGCTGGCTAAGAATTTGGGCTTTGGCGCGCATTCGGAAATTCTGGACAAAGCAGTATCGGCCGCTGCCCGACCTGCTCCGCAAAATTATCTTCGCGTGGTGCATCGCCGCCCTGACGCCAAACTTACCGAACTCTCCGTCCGGCAATCTTTGCGCGGAAAACAGATTCTTCTCGCTGGCGCAACGGGATTCATCGGCAAAGTGTGGCTGGCATGTTTGCTGACGGATGTCCCCGAAATTGGGAAGGTCTATGTGCTGGTTCGCAGTCGTCGCTCGATCACCGCGGCGGAGCGCTTCCGCAAAGTCGTTGACGACTCCCCTGTCTTCGAGCCGCTGGCGCAAAAGCACGGCACACACTGGGAAAAATTCCTCACCGAGCGGATTGAAGTCCTCGACGGCGACCTAAGCGCGAAGGGGCTCGGTCTGGACGAAACGGTTCGCGAGCGGCTTTCGCGAGAGCTGGACCTTGTCATTAATAGCTCCGGCCTGACCGATTTCAATCCCGATTTGCGGGACGCACTCGCCGCCAACGTGGATTCTGTCGCACACCTGCTTGATTTCATCCGCCAGTCCGATCACGCGGCGCTCCTGCATCTCTCGACTTGCTACGTGGCCGGTGAACGCGACGGCCGCATTATCGAAACGCTCGTGCGGAATTACACTCCTAACAATGATCCCGATTTTGAAGTGGAAAAGGAGTGGCAGGCCCTGCGCGCGGTGATTCACGAAAGCGAAGCGCAGGCGGAAAGCGGCGACGTGACGGACAAGCTTCGCCGTGCCGCGATTGAAAAGCCAACCGCCGCAAAAAGCCTGGCTGGCGCGGCTCTCGATAATCAAATTCGCAAGAACCGGACGAGGTGGCTGCGCCAGACGTTGACCGACGCCGGCACGCAGCGCGCGCATGAACTGGGCTGGCCCAACACCTACACGCTGACGAAGGGTATTTCGGAATCGCTGATTGCGAAGCGCGGAGCCGGGTTGCCGATCGCGATTGTCCGTCCTTCGATTGTCGAATCGTCGCTCGAAAAACCATTCCGCGGATGGAACGAAGGAATTAACACGTCGGCGTCTCTCTCATACCTGCTCGGAACTTACTTCCGCCAGCTTCCCACAAATGAGCGAAAGTGCCTGGACATAATTCCGGTGGATCAAGTGAGCCGTGGGATGACGCTAATCGCCGCGGCGCTCATTGAACGCAAACATGAACCCGTCTACCACCTCGCTACATCCGTGACGAATCCGTGCAACATGCGGCGCTCGATTGAACTGACCAGTCTGGCGCATCGAAAATTCTACCGCACACAAAATGGCTTCCAGCACTGGCTTCGTTCGCGATTCGACGCGATCCCGGTATCAAAAGCACGCTACGAAACGCTTTCGGCTCCCGCGCAAAAGGCCATCGTGCAGGCGATCAATCGCGGCGTCTCGAGCGTGGGCTTCAATCGCTCGCCGTTCGCACGCCGTGAACGCGAACTGGAACGCGTCATCAGGCTGGTGAATCTGTTCGAGCCGTTCATTTTGCGTCACGAGCACACGTTCGAAGCAATGAATGTCGAGAAGCTCTCGGCGGCACTGCCGCTGGAGGAAAAACAGACCTTCGGCTTCGACTCGCGCTCCATCGATTGGTGGGATTATTGGATCAACGTCCACATTCCGGCGCTGCGAAAGTGGTGCTATCCTCTCATCGAAGGCCGCCCGGTGGAAACACGAAATCGCGAAGAAACTCCGCGCCCGGGGCAGCCCGTCATCGGCGCCGAGGCGGGGCAAACCGCCTCCGCGGCGACACCCTGAGAACGCTAACCTGTGGCCATTTTCGTTACCGGAGCAACCGGCTATATCGGCGCGCACGTCATGGCGAACCTGCTCGAAGAGAGCGGCGAGCCGCTGAACCTGTTGGTGCGCGCAAAAAGTGAACAAGATGCACGCGAACGGATGTGGCACGCCCTGCAGCTCCACATGGATTTCCCGCGTTTTCGCTCCTGCCTGGATTCACGCATGCAGATTTTTCGAGGTGATTTGACCGGAGCACGATTCGGCCTCTCGGATGACGAGTACCGCCGCCTGGTGCAAACGACCGATTCGATTATTCACTGCGCCGCTTCTCTCAATCGAAAATCGGAGAAAAGCTGTCTGAACGTGAATCTGCGGGGCACATTGCAAGTTATCAAACTGGCCATGGGCGCGCGCGACCATCACGGACTGCGGCGTTTCAGCCACGTCAGCACCGTGGCCGTCGCCGGCCAGCGGCAAAATGAAGCGGTCCAGGAAGATTCGGCGATTGACTGGGAGCGGTCCGATTACGACCCGTATGCGCGGACGAAAAAATTCAGCGAGCACATGGTGAACGAGCTTTTGCCCGATGTCTCGCGGATCATTTTCCGTCCCAGCATCGTTTTGGGTGACAGCCGGCGCTCGGAGACGAACCAATTTGAAATGGTGAAGGCTTTCGTGTTCCTCGCCGGATTGCCGGCACTTCCGTTTCGTCCAGAAGATCGCGTCGACATTGTGCCGGTCGACTACGTGGCCAGCGCAATCTCCACGCTGCATCAGAAAGAAAAGCCGGTGCATGAGATTTATCATTTGTCTTCCGGCGTCGATTCAGAAACGTATCTGCAATTGACACGCTCGCTCGCTGACGCCCAGGGAAAGAGCGCGCCCGTGTTTGTGCCAGCGCTCGAACGCTCCACATCGGGCATGGTGAATTTCTTCGCCGGGCGCTTCGGGAAAGCAGGAAAGCTGGCCACGCTGCTCAAAGTGTTCCTTCCGTACTTGACATGGAACACCGTGTTCGATAATTCGCGCGTGGTAGCGGAGATGGGGCGCAAGCCGGCGCCGTTCTCGCAATATTGTTTTCCCCTGCTGAAATTCACACGCGATAATCACTTCGTCTACCCTTACCAGGATTGGCCGACCGCGTCGGTTACTCCGCAATCCTCGTCGGAGGAAATTCCGCGATGATGGATTTGTTCCTCGAAGCATGGGTCGCGGGTTCCATCGAACTGGCAAAGTTTTCATGGACGCTGGGTCGCGGCGAAAGTTGGCGGCCCGGCGAGAAATTGCGCCTGCTTTTCGCATGCTATTGCGGGGCGCGCAATACGGGCTCGGATTTGCGCGTCGAGGAGATCCTACGGCAGGTGCGGCGCGTGCTCGGCGATGAAAACATCGACCTTGGCGTGATGACGCAGAATTTCGACCTGACACGCGGCTATTTCGCGGGCACGCGACAGGTGCGTCTTCCCGATGTGTTTCCTCCGTTCCTGAATCGCGAAGTCCCTCAATATCACGGCGTGGTGGCCTGCGAAGGCTCGATGTTCAAAAGCAAATTCGCAAATGCGCTGGCGACAATGATGATCGGCTCGCTCGGATTGGCCTCCGCGCAGAACCGGCTTTCCATTGGATATGGCGCGGAAGCCGGATATATGGATCCTATCGTCGAAAAAATGTGCGGCCGCTACTGCAAGGATTCTGTGGTGATCACGCGAAGCGAAGAATCGCAAGAACTCCTGAGCAAATTCGGCATTCCCACGGAATTGGGCACGGACACGGCATGGACGTTTCAGCCGCGCGGGCCGGAATACGGCGACAAAATATTACGTAACGCGGGTTGGGACGGCCATATGCCGGTGCTGGTCGCTTGTCCCATAAATCCATTTTGGTGGCCGGTAAGGGCATCGCTTCTGAAAGCCGCCGCGCGAACTCTGACGGGGGCATACAAAGAGAGCCATTACCGTTCGATTTATTTTCACAAATCCGGACGGGAGGTAGAGGCAAACTACGCGAGATATATTTCCGCCTTTGCAGGAGCCGTCGCGCGTTTCCGCAAGGAGCATCCTGTATTTCTTGTGTGTGTTGGCATGGAGATGCTTGACCGCAATGCATGCGAGCGATTGGTGGCGCAAGTGGGCGGCGGCGTGCCGATTTTCTGCTCCGACCAATATGACATGTACGAAATTGTGAGCATCCTGCGCACGTGCCATCTGATGGCGTCTTCGCGCTATCACGCGATTGTGACGTCGATGCCGGCGGGCGTGGCGTCTCTTGGCATAACCATGGACGAAAGAATCCGCAACCTGATGCGCCAGCGCGGCCACAGCCATTTGCTTTTTACGGTCGACGACGCCGACCTTGAAGCCAATTTGTTCGCTGGCTTGAAACAGCTTTGCCGCGAAAAAGAATCTGTCCGCGACGGCATCGGCCGGACCGTCGCGCAGAATCTTAAATTGATGGCGCGCATGGGTATGTATTTCGAGGGATTTGTGGCCAAGCGCTATCCGGAATTTCCTCTACGCAGTGGATCACTCAGTTGGGAAGAATATTTGCCGCCGCTGAGCCAGAACCTTCAGAAGTTGCTTCAGGTCTATGAATCATGAATTTCCTCGAGAAGATTTTCGAGCGGCTCGAGAAAACAGGTGGCGCGACCGCTGTTCAGGAAATCCACGGGCAGAAAATAGTCGCTGCGACCGGGAACGAAATGCTTTCGCTCGTTGCTACGGCGCGCCGTTTCCTGGTTGCCGCAGGTCTAAAAAATGGTGACCGGTGTGCATTGCTCGCGCCGAACAGCATTCGCTGGATCGCGCTCGATCTTGGGCTGATGGCGGAGGGAATCATTGTGGTTCCATTGTATTCGCGACAATCACCCGCTGAACTGGCGGCCATGGTGCGTGACAGCGGCGCATCGCGAATTTTCTGCGAAAATCCAGAGTTGCGCGACGCCGTGCTTCGCGCGTACTCAAGCGTGCCGCCCGTTTCGCTTTTCGATGAGATTTTTGCTCCTACTGTGGGCGCCCTCGCACCGCCGAAACGGCTTGGACCGGAGGAACCGGTGACGATTATCTACACCTCAGGCACCTCGGGCGAACCAAAGGGCGTGGTTTTGAACATCGGCAACGTCGATCACATGCTTTCCTGCACGACCGCGAGCCTGGACAAATTGATGGGGGCACAAGGCGCGCCGGATCAAGTGTTTCACTGGACACCTTTGAATTTTGCAGCCTCATGGATTTCCCTGCTGAGCTATCTGTCCCGCAAGAGCCTGGTTTCTCTGTCGACGGATATCACGAAACTGGCCGACGAAATGCGCATCGCAGCGCCGAACTATTTTTTGAATGTTCCAACACTATTGGAACGCGTGCGGGGAAAAATCGAGGAACAAATTCGCTCCCGCGGCGGATGGATCGCGGCGACATTCAGCAAGGCAAAGCGCGCCTATCTGCGACGCGAAACAAACGACGCAAGTTTTAGCGATCGGATTTGCCTGGCTATCGCAAACGCGCTGATTTTCCCGGCGACCCGCAAGGGTGTCGGCCCGCGATTGAAGGCGCTGATTTGCGGCTCCGCACCGCTCTCTATTGAGACGCAGAAATTCTTCATGATGCTGGGTATCCCCGTGCTGCAGGCTTACGGCTTGACGGAGACGACGGCGATTTGCACGCTGGACGATCCGGCGCGCGTCGAAGCAGGTTGCGTGGGCATGGCAATTCCGGGAATTGAAATGAAGATTGACGAAAATCAGGAAATCCTGGTGCGCGGGCCGAATGTTTTTCCGGGCTACTGGAATCGCCCGCAGGAAACCGCAGCCGTTCTTCGCGACGGCTGGTTTCATACCGGAGATCAAGGCGAGGTCAATTCTCGCGGCAACTGGAAAATCACAGGACGAATTAAGAATTTGATTATTCTGAACTCCGGACACAACATTGCGCCTGAACCGATTGAAGAGGAGCTCGCTGCTCTGCTGCCGAAAGCCGCACAAATTGTGCTCGTGGGAAACGGGCGCAGCTATCTGGCCGCGATTATCACAACGGAAGCGAATTTGAACCTAACGGACGGAGAGATTTCAGCGGCGATCGAAAGGATCAATTCACAGTCGCCGCATTACAGGCAAATTCGGGCCTTCCACGTGGAGCGCGAGCCATTCACGATCGAAAACGGGTTGCTGACGGCGATGGGCAAGTTAAAGCGCGACGCGATCGCCGCCAGGATGAAAAGCCAGATCGATGAAGTCTATCGAAAGCGGGTCGCATGAAGAGTTTCGCAGGCACAACGCTTTCCTGGGAAAACGCAAGTGGCGTGATCGAGCTCGAGCTGCACCGCGAGCCTTGCAACGAAATCGGCTTGGCAACGCTCGAGGAACTCGAGCGATTCGCGGAGGCTCTGGAATCGGAAAGCAAAGATATCGCCGCGCTGATCATGTACAGCGGCGTGTCCGCCGGATTCAGCGCGGGCGCGGATCTGCGCGAACTCTATCGTCGTTCGCAGCCGCTGCGCGCGGCCGAAAGAATCGCGGGGGTGCGAGAGTTTTTGCAGCGCATCCATCGAGCGCTCAATACAATCGACGCCGCGCCGATCACGACCATTGCGGCCGTGCACGGAGTCACGTTTGGCGGAGGCTTGGAGCTGGCTCTTTCCTGCGACTTGATCATCGCGGATAAAATGGCACGATTTTGTTTCCCCGAATTGCGGCTGGGCCTGATTCCCGGATTTGGCGGAATTCCGCGACTGAAACGCGATTTGGGCAATGGCGTGGTTCGCGATCTGTTGCTGACCGGGCGCAGCTTCAACGCGGCAAAGGCGCAAGCCGTCGGACTGGTGAGCCAGGTGACCGCCGAAGGTGAATCTTTACGGGCTGCACGCGCCACAGCCGCGCAGATTCAGAAATTCGATCGCGAGACGGCGATCGCAGCCAAGCGTTTCGTTAAACCGATTCCTTATGAGGATCTACGGCGCGAGATTGAACTTTTCTGCGAACTTTTCAGCCGGCCGGCCGTCGAGGAAGGTTTAAGGAAATTTGTCGAAAGCGCGGATGCAATGCCCTATTTACCGTGAGCGTGGCGCGCCTTGAAATGGAAGACAGTTTGCGCCGCGTGACCCGGCCTTGGGACGCAATGGCAGCATGGCACAAAATGCAGTTAAAATAGAGGCCTATGCAATCTCTTCAAGACGTCACGGAAGAAGTTCTGAAGCTGGCGGCAAATCATTTCCACGTGCCGCGGGAACAACTCTCGCCCGATGACGACTTTTTTAAGAAGCTCGGCATCGACAGCCTGCAGGCCCTCGATTTGCTCACTCGAATCGAAAACCACTTTCATATCGAGTTTCCGGACTACGAACTCCAGGGCGTGAGCGATTTCCGCACGCTTGCCGCGCGCATTCAAGCGCGCCTGTGATGCTCGACCTCCGCCAATATTCCTCGCTAGGCGCAGCCTTGAGCGCCGCGCTCGAGCGCTGGCCCGACCAAATCTGCCTGATCGAAGCGGACCGCGACCGCGAAAATTGCCGCTTAACGTACCGGCAGTTCAAAGAAGCAGCTTTGCCGTTCGCTCGAGCATTGCAGGATTCGGATTTCAGGCCAAGCGCGCGCGCCGCGATCGTCATGACAAATCAATCGAAATGGTTGATTTCCGCGTATGCGATTTTTTATTGCGGCGGCGTGCTTGTGCCGCTCGATTACAAACTCACCGCGACGGAACATCTACAGCTTCTGGCGCATTCAAAAGCCGAAGTACTTGCCATCGAATACCATTTGTGGCGAGCAATTACGCAAGCGGAAGGATTCGCGAAATTGGATGTGAAAACGGTCATCGTTACGGAAGCTCCCGCCGCTGCTGATTTGCACGGCGCGAGGCGCTGGGAGGAATTTCGCAGCAAGCGTGAGCCGGTGTTTGTTGAGCGCACACGCAACGACTGGGCTTCGATTGTGTATTCCTCCGGCACGGGTGGACGTCCAAAGGGCTGCGTCATGACGCACGAGAATTATCTCGAGCAGTGCCGGACGCTCGCGTCACTATTTCCCTTCTGGCCGGGCGTGCGGTACCTGAGTATTCTGCCGACGAACCATGCGATTGATTTCATGATTGGCTTCATAGGCCCTTTCGTCTGCGGGGCGACGGTGGTGCATCTGCGGACGCTGCGTCCTGAGTTCATCCGCGATGCCTTCACGCGCTACCACATCACGTATATGACGCTGGTGCCGATGATTCTGAAAAGTCTCGAAAGAGGCATGCGGCAACGTTTTGACGCATTGCCGCCGTCGCGCCGCCGCATGCTGGACCGCGCAATCGCGCTCAACCGGGCGCTGACGCGTCGCCGGTCACATCTACGCCTGAGCCGCTTGCTGCTTCGAGACGTTCACCAGGCCTTTGGTGGTCAATTGAGGGCTCTTTTCGTTGGCGGCGCGTTCACGGAGCCATCGACGCTGCAATTTTTTTACGATCTCGGAATCCCTGTCGGGAACGGATACGGCCTCACGGAAGCTGGCACTACAATCACACTGAACGATTTCAAGCCCTTCCGCGCCGACACAGTTGGAAAGCCTCTGCCGGGCACCGAGGTTCGCATCGCGAATTCCGATTCCGACGGCATTGGCGAAGTGGCGACGCGCAGCAAGACGGTGATGTCGCAATACCTTGACGATCCGGAGCTGACAGCCGCGACAATTGTGGACGGCTGGCTGATGACGGGCGATCTTGGCCGGCTCGACCGAACCGGACACTTGCAGCTATTTGGCCGTAAGAAAAACATGATCGTCACCGAAGGCGGCAAGAATATTTATCCCGAAGACATTGAGAACGCGTTTGAGGGAATCCCCGTAAAGGAATTCAGCATCTTTGCGGCAAATTATGTGTGGCCTCAACGTACAATGACCGGCGAGCAACTCGTCCTTGTGATGAGACTCGATGACAACGCGCGATTCAACGATGACCTGCGTTCGCAAATCGTCAAACGCAATCGCCGTTTGCCGGATTTCAAGCGAGTGGGCGGTTGCGTGATGTGGATGCGCGATTTCCCGCGTACTGCTTCACTGAAAATTAAGCGTGACGCCTTAGCCGAACAGATTCGCGCAACAATGGACCGCTCGGCGATAATCTCCATTTAAGGATCTTGCGTGCAGGCGCGTTTTTTCGCGATTGTGAATCCGGCTGCGGGAGGCGGACGCTGCGGAAAGTCAGCGCCGGCGGCGCTCGAGCAGTTGCGCGCGAGCGGAATTCAAATCGACGTCGCGGAAACACGAGCTGCGGGCGAGGCCATCGAACTCGTGCGGGAGGCGCAAAAGCAAGGCCATCGAAATTTCCTCGCCGTCGGTGGTGACGGCACGGGATATGAAATCGTCAACGGCATTTTCCCGTTGCACACCGATAACGCGGCCGACCGCCGCACGCTCGCGTTTCTGCCGCTGGGCACGGGAAATTCCTTTTTGCATGATTTTCACGATCATCGCGGCACGGTGGATGTGGACGCTCTTGCGCACGCAATCCTGAACGGCAAACGCCAGCCCTGCGACGTCATTCGCCTGACGCACGCCAGCGGCCGGCTCCACTACATCAATTTATTGACGCTGGGTTTCGCGGCGGACGTGGCGGACATCACCAATCGCCGCTTCAAGCGCTGGGGCGAACTTGGCTACATTCTGGGCGTATTGACGTGCCTTGCGCGCTTGGATCGCCGCGCGTTTCCCTTGCGTACCGACGGTGCCGCGGAGTTTGACCACCGCCGCTGCCTCTTCTTGGCTTTCAGCAACAGTAAGTTTACCGGCGGCAAGATGATGATCGCCCCCGACGCCGATTCCAATGACGGCTTGATTGAGTATGTACGCTGGGGTCCGATTGGACGCCTGGGATTGCTTCGGAATCTTCATAGTCTTTTTGACGGCACGCACATCAAACATCCTCTCGCGTCCCGCGCGGCCGTGCGCGAAGTTGAATTTTCGTTTGACGCACCGGTGACGGTGATGGTGGACGGCGAAAGCCTCCATCTGCAATGCGTCCGCCTCGACGTGCTTGCGGGAGCGCTGGACGTTCTCGTATGAAATCGTTCTACCTAAAAGCGCGCTCGGCTTTACTTTGGGCCGTGAGCGGCCTGCATTTCTTCGTGCTTTGCACTCTGCTTGTTGCGCTCGGAATGATCGTGGATCCGCGGAAAAACGACCGCCCGCAACGGATTTTCTTTCGCAATATTCTGCGGCTCGCTGGAGTGAAATTCGAAGTGCGGCGTTCCCCGGGATTTGATCCCGTGCGCACCAGTTTTTTTGTCTGCAACCATGTAAATCTCTTCGATCCATTCGTGATTTATTCCGCCATCCCTCAATTCGTCCGCGGATTCGAGCTGGCATCGCATTTCAAAATTCCCGTCTATGGCTGGATGATGGGACGCTTCGGAAAAAACGTTCCTGTGCCGGACGAAAACGATCGCAGCCGTGCAGGTCTTGAAAACATGATGCGAAAAGCGAGGGAATCCTTTGATTCCGGAACCAGCTTAATCGCGTTTGCAGAGGGCTCGCGTACGCGTGACGGTCACGTGCACGCCTTTCAGAAAGGCGTTTTTCGTCTCGCCATAAAATTCGGAGTGCCCATCGTGCCCATGAGCATTGTCGGCTCATACGAATTCCATCGCACCGGCGATTGGATGATCAATCCCGGAAAAATCACGGTCTATTTGCACGAAACCATTGAGACGAAGGGAATGTCCAAGGACCAAGCGGAAGAACTACGCGATCGCGTTCATGCCGTCGTGGGAGCGCCTGTCGAGGAATACATGGCGCAGCAATCGCGACGGCAAATGGCAAACCTTCCGGCGAAGCAATAAAATTAAAACGGTTCGCGATTCCCGGGAATTAACCGTCCCGCGCGAATTTCCTGCCACGTGTAGACAACCCGATGGATTACAGTAAGTGTCGAGAACGTCGCAATCACCCACAGAACGGGCGCCATTCTCTGAAACGCTCCGCCAAGAATCAGCAAAACGAGCCGCTCCGGCCGTTCCAGAAAACCCACTTTACATAAAGGGATCAATGACTCGGCGCGCGCCCGCGCGTAGCTGACCATAAAGGAACTCGCCATCGCCACCGCGGCGAGGCCCATGTAGAAAGGCCGTCCGGCGAGCGTGTAATAAACCACCAGGCCCATGTAAAGCCCGAGGTCGGAATAGCGGTCCAGCGTGGAATCGAGGAACGCTCCGAATGCCGTGACGCGGCCCGCCCGGCGCGCAACCTGGCCGTCCGCCATGTCGAGAAAACCAGCGAGAAAAAGAACCGCGGCGGCGGCGCGAAATTCGCCATAAGCAAAAAACACAGCCGCCCACACATTCACCGCCATGCCAACAACCGTCAGCACGTTTGGCGTGATGCCCGTTGCGGCCAGGCCGCTGACCACATGGCGAAGCAGCCAGCCCCCGCCGGCGCCAATCCAGTGCGTGACGGGCTTCCAGATTGGCTCTTTAGCCTTTGCCATTTCGACGGGAATCATACGACATGCGGCCTGTTTGCCTCAAGGTGCGAAAAAAAGGCCGCGCAATAAAGGGGCAACTTGCGCGGCCCTCGTGCTACGAATCCGCGACGTCAGCGCCGGTCGCCTCCGGACGCGTCTCCGTGTGGAACAGGAGCTGCGATCGCTGGAATATCCTCGCTGCGAATTCGGTTATTGAAGTCGGCAAGATCTTTGTCCTTCAGTTGCCGGTATTTCGCCATCTGCTCGTCGAGCTGTTTGCTCAATAGATCAAACACCTGATGCGACGACTGCGTTGGCGCTGTATCGGCGCTCTGAACCGTGCTGTCGAGAGCCATCATTTGATCCGCAATCATGATTGGGAAATTCAGCGGATCCTCGCCAGTTTTCGATTTCACCTGGATCAATGCCTCCTCGACATCCGCGAATTTCTTATCCAGATCCTTCGCCGCGTCCGCCGTGGCTTTCGTTTTCTTGTCATCCGCGAGCCGCTTTTCGAGCGCGGCAAGCTGTCCATGAATGTCGCGAATCTGATTCACGGCGTCATGAGCTTCCGTAACCCGGCCGCGAATTTGAAGGCTGAAATCAAGTTGCTTCTGCAGATCTTCCTGTGAAACTTTAATGCGCGGATCTTCTTCCACTTTCAGAGGAGCCGTATAACGTTTCCCTTCCACCGTTAGTTTGACTTGGTAGTTTCCGGGAACGGCCAGCGGCCCGATTGGCCGTCCGCCCCAGGCAACGGCGCCCGGCACCACGCTGGGCGACTCGTAGCGTAAATCCCACTCGAACCGGTTCAGGCCGGCCTTTGCGGGAAGCGTAGCTCTTCCCCCTCTGAAAAATGATTCTTCCGGCGGCTCTTCGGCGGCGGGCTTCTGGCCCCGGCTCTTATACTTGCGAATCACCTTTCCGCTCGAATCCATAATCTCGAGCGTGATCGGCTGCTTCGGTTCGGTCTTCAACGAATAATCAATCACCGCTCCCGAAGGAGGATTCTCCCCGGCTGCAAAACCTCCGGGGATGCGGAACCGGCCGCCCCTGAACCGATATGCCGTTGCAGGTTTGAACAAATAGGTATCCGCGTTTGCGTCTTCAGAATTCATCTCGCGTAGCGCCGTGATGTTGTCAAGGCTCCAAAAAGCGCGCCCGTGCGTCGCGATGATCAAATCGTTTCCGTGGAGGATCAGATCGTGCACCGGCACGGTGGGCAAATCCAACTGAAGCGATTGCCACCGCGCGCCGTCGTCGAGCGAAACGTAAACTCCCGTTTCCGTTCCGGCGAAAAGCAATCCCTTGCGTACCGGGTCTTCACGAACTGCGTGAGTGAAAACATTGTCCGGCAATCCGCTCGTGATTTTCGTCCACGTCTTGCCGTAGTCCGTGGTCTTGTAAAGATAAGGATGGAAGTCGTCCAACCGGCTGCGGTCCGCCGCCAGATACGCCGTGCCCGCGACGTGCGGAGATGGGTCGATGAGGTCGATACGGCTCCAATCTGGAAGTCCTTTAGGCGTCACATCCGACCACGCCTTGCCGCCGTCGCGGGTTATGTGCACCAACCCGTCGTCACTGCCCACCCAGATCAATCCTTGTTGAACAGGCGATTCCGCAACAGCGAAAATCGTGTCGTAGTATTCGACGCTGGTATTGTCCTGCGTCAGTGGCCCTCCCGCGGAACCTTGCTTACTCTTGTCGTTGCGCGTCAAGTCCGGGCTGATCACCGTCCAGTTCTGCCCTTGATCTGTGCTCTTAAACAGCACTTGCGCGCCATGGTAAATCGTATTCGAATCGAATGGCGACATCGCAATCGGCGCCGTCCACTGGAAGCGATACTTCAGCGTGGCCGCGCCCCAGCCCATGGGATTGAGCGGCCATGCGGTGATGTCCTGTTCCTGACCGTTTGCCTTATCGTAGCGAGTGATCAGACCGTCATAGGAACCGGCATAGACGATGTTTGGATTCTTGGGGTCGGGAATAACGAATCCGCTCTCGCCGCCGCCCACGTCATACCAGTCCCTCTCCGTGATGGCACCCGAGTCGCTGCGGCTCGCAATTGCAACCGTCGAGTTATCCTGCTGGGCGCCGTACACGTAATAATTAAACCGCTCGTCTGTCGCGACATGGTAAAACTCCGCCGTCGGCTGATTATCTTCTGTCGACCACGTCTGGCCGCCATCTTGTGAAATCGTCGCGCCGCCGTCGTCCGCTTCAATCATGCGGGCAGTGTTTGTCGGATCTATCCACAGATCGTGACGATCGCCGTGCGGCGCATTAACACTCTTGAACGTCTGGCCGCCGTCGGTGGAGCGGTACATTCCCGTATTCAAAATGTAGAGCGTGTCTGTATTTTTTGGATCGGTATAGACGTTCGTGAAATACCAGGCGCGCTGCGTGAAATCGTGGTTGCCATTGATGAACTGCCAGTTTTCGCCGCCATCGTCGGAGCGGTACAGCCCGCCTTTTTTCGCTTCAATCAGCGCGTAGACGCGTTGCGGGTCCGCGCCCACGGCGACTCCGATGCGTCCAAGGACTCCGCTGGGAAGGCCGTGGCCTTCGAGTTGCTTCCACGTTGCGCCGCCGTCGATCGACTTATAAATACCGCTGCCCGGCCCGCCGCTGGAAAAACCCCACGGGGTTCGCACTTCCTGATACAGCGCAGCATAAAGCACGTGCGAATTCTGCGCCGCGAATGTCAAATCGATCGCGCCCGTCTTGTCGTCCTTATAGAGAACCTTTTGCCACGTCTTTCCCGCGTCCGTCGAGCGGAACACACCGCGTTCCGCGTTCGGTCCATACGCGTGGCCGATGGCCGCAACGAAAATAACGTTTGAATCATGCGGATCGATCAGGATTTTCGCGATGTGGCGCGTATCATTCAGACCGATATGCGCCCACGTGGCTCCGCCGTCAACTGACTTGTACATGCCATCGCCATAGGAAATATCACCGCGAAGCGCAGGCTCGCCTGTTCCAACGTAAATCACGTTGGGATCCCGAGGGTCAACAGCAATCGCGCCGATTGACGACACAGACTCGTGCTGGAATTCCGGCTTCCATGACGCACCGGCGTCCGTCGTTTTCCACACTCCGCCCGCGACGGCTCCAAAATAAAAAACGCTGCGATTACCGGCCACGCCCGTGACCGCTTCCACACGACCTCCGCGGAACGGTCCAATCTGCCGCCATTTCATTCCCGCCAACGAGTCTTTGCTGAGCGTCTGCGCTCCGGCCGATAAACTGGCCGCCAGCGCACAAATAGCAAGAGCCGCCAATGGAACAAACAAACGATTACGCGTGATGGCACGCATTTAATTCCTCCTATGCGAAAAAATTAAAGCCCACGAAAAATACTGCAAAACGGCTAAATCCGATTTATTTCTCAGGCCAATTGGGAATCGTTCCCGGCGTCCACGGCGCGCCGGCGTCCTGCATCGCTTTCTGCAAATTCGCCAGATCGACCTGCACCAAATTGCGCAATTGCGCGAGCGCACGAGCAAATTCCCGCGACGCGATTTCGTAACCCTGCTGATCGGTGCCGCTCGGGAGCGAGCTGGACATGCGCTCGTTCTCCATAATCGTTTGCACGCGTTCTTCGATAGCTTCCGGAACCGCCGCGCCCTTCGAGCGCATCACGTTGTCGCCGCGCAACGTTCGCAGAAGTTCATCGTTCTTCTGCCGCAACGCATCCGCTTGCGCGATCAGTTTCGGATAAGCTCCGGGCGTTTGTTCGAGCGCGCGTGTGATTATGCCGAGCCGGGCATTGAGGTCGTTCGCCGCCTGCAGAGACCCATACACGGCACTATAGAGATGCGCGACCTTTTGCTGAAACTCGGCGAGCGCCACGTGATCTTCGGGTTTCATTGAGCCAGCACCGAGCGCATAAACTTCAAAAGATTGCGGCCCGGCAATCTGCGTAACAACGCCATCCACTTGTTTTGAAAGCGTCACAGCGTAAGTGCCTGGCATCGCCAGAGGTCCGCTGTAGCGCCCCTCGGAAAAAATTTCTTCTTCCGGACTTGGCGCCTGCTCGGGCACCGCCGTTGCTGGATATCGCAGATCCCACGCGGTGCGATGAATGCCCGGAGCGTTTGTTGCCGCGATCTGGCGCACTGCCTTGCCAGATGCGTCGCTGATTGTAAAGAAAAGCGCGGGCGGAGGTTGTTCAGCCTCTGCGCGAAATTCCGGCCCGGTGGGATACGGCATAGTTTTGCCCTCTTTTTCTGCGGCTTTCTCGGCCTTCTCGCGCTCCTCTTTTTTAGTCAGCAGCTTGCTCTTTACGTAGTAGGTGAACGTCGCGCCAAATGGCGGATTTGGATCCGCAAAAAACGCCGAGCCTTGAAAGCCGTTGCCACGCAAACCCACGCGCATCGATTCGATATACATCGGCGTCCTGCGCACAGGAAACAGTTCGCTGTTCTTGTCGAGGTCCTCCGGCTTCAAATTGCGCAGCGCGGTAATATCGTCCAAGACGTAAAAACCGCGGCCAAAACTCGCAACCACAAGATCGTTTTCTCTTTTTTGAATCTGCAAATCGTGCACGGAAATCACCGGAAAGTCGCCTGTAATCTGGATCCATTTCTCACCGTCGTTGACGCTGAAATAAACACCGAACTCCGTGCCCACAAATAAGAGATTCGCATCCACGGGATCTTCCGCGAAAGCCAGCACCGCTCCATTTTCGGGAAGATTCGACGAAATCGAATTCCACGTGTCGCCATTGTTCGAACTCTTCAGCAAGTAAGGGTGGAAATCCCCGTTTTTGTGATTATCGAACGCCGCATAGACCGCATTCACGTCGTGGCTCGACGCAACCACTCGCGAGACAAACGTGCGGTCGGGCACGCCGGGAAACGTTTCATGCTTCTTCCACGTCGCTCCCGCGTCCGGTGTGAATTGAATTAAGCCGTCGTCAGTGCCCACATAGATTTCTTCTTCTTTGATAGGCGATTCCGAGATCGACACAATTTCGCCATAGGTCGAAGTGGACGCATTTTTCGCCACAGCGTCCGGCCCCCACACCTTGCCCATCACGGGCAGAGTGTTGGGATCAATTTGGCGGCTCAAATCGGGACTGATCGCTTTCCAATTGTCGCCCCGGTCGTCGCTGCGAAATAAAATATCGCTGCCAAAATACAGCCGCGTATGCGAAAACGGGCTAACGATGATCGGCGAGTCCCACCACCAGCGCAACGGCGCCGCGTCGGCCGCCTCTTGCGGCTTGATTCCCTTTTGTTGGCCGGTGGCGCGGTCGTAACGCACCAATCCGCCGAATTGCGACTCCGCGTAGACCGTATTTGGATCTTCCGGATCGGCCTGCGAATGAAACCCGTCGCCGCCCGTCGTCACGAACCAGTCCTCATTCGTGATTCCGGAAGAGCTCACCGTGCGCGAAGGACCGCCTAGCGAGGAATTATCCTGCGTGCCGCCGTAAACAAAGTAAAACGGCTCCGCATTGTCCACCGACACGTCGTAAAACTGCGCCAGCGGCAGATTCGCCTTCCATGTCCAATTCTCCGCGCGGTCATAACTTTCGTAGAGGCCACCGTCGCAACCCACCAGCATGTAATTCGGATCGTTCGGGTCGATCCACATCACGTGGTTGTCAACATGTTTCCATTTCTCGCCGAGCGGATGAACCGACTTTGCGCCATCGTCGGAAACCATAAGAATCACATTCATGACGTACAACCGATCGACGTTCTTCGGGTCCGCCGTAAGCTGCCCGTAGTACATGCCCTGCGCGCTAAACGGTGTTCGGCGTTCCCATGTCGCGCCGCGATCCGTCGAACGGAAGATGCCGCCCTTGCGATCCGCGGCTTCGATTTCGGCGTAAACAACATTGTGGTCCGCGGGAGAAATCGCAAACCCGATGCGTCCCATATCAACGTTGGGCAGACCGCGTGTTACTTTGTTCCAGGTCTTTCCGGCGTCGGTGGATTTGTAGATGGCGCTGCCGGGTCCGCCATCAATCATCGTGTATTGTTTTCTCTCGCGCTGCCACGTTGCCGCATAAAGGACATTGGGATCTTCAGGGTCCATGGCGACCTCACCGACACCCGTGTACTCGTCGCCCGCAAGAATCTTGCTCCACGTTTTCCCCGCGTCGGTCGTCTTGAAAAGCCCACGATCCCCGCCGCCACTCCAAAGAGGTCCCGCCGCCGCAACGTAAACTGTGTTCGTCTCTTTCGGATCGATGACGATTCGGCCGATATGTTCCGAATGTTTCAGCCCCACATTTTTCCAGCTCACGCCTCCGTCATCTGAGCGATAAACTCCGTCGCCATAGGCGACGCTGCGCTGGCTGTTCGCCTCGCCCGTACCGGCCCATATGACGGAGGGATTTTGCGGGTCGATCGCGAGCGCGCCAATCGAGTAAGAGCCCTCATGATCGAATACCGGTTTCCATGTGCCGCCATCGTTCTTCGTCTCCCACACTCCACCGGAAGCCGCGCCGACGTAATAGTGCGCGCGATCCGTTGGATCCACGGCAATTGCCACGATGCGTCCGGAAATCAGCGCGGGCCCAATTGGCCGCAGCGCAAGCCCAGCAAACGTCGCGGACGACATGGAGTCCCGCGGCTCTTGCTCTACGTGTTTTGCGGATTGTTCTTGCGGCGCTTCTTCCTTCTTCGCCTTCCTTTTTGACTTCTGCGCAGAGGGAGTCAGGAATGGAAATGCGAAAACCAATGAAGCCGCGAAAACGGAGACTCGCGTTACGTTCACGATGTCGCTCCTTACCCAGACGATTGCCGAAGAGGCGTATGTATACCCCATTCGTATTCAGAAATGAACACTCGATTGTTCTTGTATCGCACCCCACCCCGGTTCGGGCACGCAGTTAACAGACGATTGGCCGGCATTACGGGTTACAACGATTCGAAACTCCAGAAGATCGGCGGACTATGGGCGGCCATCACGAAAGAAAACTCCCGGTTGAATTCGCGCGCGTTCTGAAACGTATTGTTGTCGCCTCGCGTCTCTACAAGCAGTTCGCAGTCCAATATTCGGCTCGCACGACTTACTGGCAATTTTGGAAAATGGGAGGGGAGATGGTGCGCAACCTCGGCCGCAATTCATCCCGGGTCCAATGGACCACGATTTTGGTGGCGCTGGCAGCGTTTGCCTTTGCCCCGGATCTTCCGGCGCAAGACAAGTACCAAAAGCCGCCGAAGGAAGTCCTCGACGTGCTGTTCGCGCCCGCCCCGCCGATCGCTTTTGCCAATCCGCAGGGCGACGAAATTCTTGTCGCGGAACCCGTCCGCTATCCGCCAATCTCCGAGCTTGCGCGTCCCATGCTGCGCATCGCAGGCGTGCGCATCGATCCCGCCAATTCGGGCCAGCACAATCCGCAGCGACTCACCCATCTCGCTTTGGTGCAAGTCTCGGACGGCCACAGCAAGCCCATTACTTTCCCCGCAGGCCCGGGTTTCGGACGCCCCGAATGGGCGCCCGATGGCAAACATTTCTTCCTCACCGTCACGGCCGATAAAAGCGTCGAGCTCTGGATCGGCGACGCCGCTGCGGGTACGATTCGTCGCCTTCCTGGAATCGCAGTGAATTCCACGATTGGCGATCCGTGCACATGGACAGCGGAGAAGAACACGCTTCTATGCAGAACGGTTGCGGCTAATCGCGGTCGCGCTCCTGCTGAATCGAGCGTCCCGGCAGGTCCCATCATCCAGGAAAGCTTCGGCAAAGCGGCGCCCGCTCCCACATTCGAAGACTTACTGCAGAGTCCGCGCGACGAGCAGCTATTTGACTTTTACGCCGCATCCCAACTCGCCTTCATCGACATTTCCACGGGCAAGACCACGCCCGTCGGCAAGCCCGGCATCTTCGAGGCCGCTGATCCTGCGCCAAACGGACGTTACATCCTGGTGGCGCGGATCCGTCATCCCTATTCCTACATTCGCCCGTTTGAGAATTTCGCGCACACCGTGGAAGTCTGGGACCGTTCGGGACGTTCGGTCTACAAACTCGCCGATTTGCCACTCGCCGAGACGATTCCGATAGGCGGCGTACCGACAGGCCCGCGCGACTATCAATGGCAGGCCACCGCTCCGGCGACGCTCGTTTGGGTCGAGGCGCTCGACGGCGGAAATCCGCGCGCGAAAGTTCCGAACCGCGACCATGTAATGTGGCTCAAGGCGCCCTTCACAGACCCGCCTGCGGAATTCGCTCGCACCGAGTATCGCTTTGCCGGTCTTTTTTGGGGAGAGCGCAACGATTTGGCCATGCTGCGCGAAACCGACCGCAGCCGCCTCTGGGAGCGCACCTGGTTTTTGAATCCGCAGGATCCCTCAGCGAAGCCGCGCCTAGTCTGGGATATGAGCGAGCAGGAGCGTTATAAGAATCCTGGCCGGCCGGTCATGCGGATGCTTGCGGATGGACATGCCGCAATCGTTGAGCAGGACGCCAATATTTTCCTGGCTGGTCCGGGTGCGTCTCCCGAAGGCGACCATCCATTCCTTGATCGCTTCAACACGCAATCGCTTCAGGCCGAACGCATTTTTCATTGCGACAACAAGAGCTACGAAGAAGTCGTCGCGCTCGCGTCTCCCGATGGCTCGAAGTTCATCACGAGCCATGAAACGCCCGCCGATCCGCCGAATTATTTTTTGCGTACAGATGATGAATCACCCCGCGCGCTGACGCATTACGCCGATCCTACGCCTCAGTTGCGCGCTATCCATAAAGAATTGGTCACGTATAAGCGCGCGGACGGAGTGCCGCTTTCGATGACCGTTTATCTTCCCGCCGATTACAAAGAGGGGGAACGCCGTCCGGCCGTGATCTGGGCGTATCCGCGCGAATTCACCAACGCGCGCGTTGCCAGCGAAGTCACCGGCTCGCCAAATCGCTTTACCGAGTTCACAGGCCTTTCGCCTCTATGGTTCTTGCTCGATGGCTACGTGGTACTCGACGGACCCACGATGCCCGTCATTGGGCCGCCGCGGACTGCGAATGACACCTATGTCGAGCAAATCGTCGCCGCATCCAAAGCCGCTATCGATAAGGCCGCGGACATGGGTGTGATTGATCCCCATCGCGTGGGCGTCGGCGGCCACAGCTATGGCGCCTTCATGACCGCCAACTTGCTAGCACACTCCGATCTTTTCCGCGCCGGGGTTGCTCGTAGCGGCGCGTACAACCGCACCCTTACGCCCTTCGGCTTTCAGAATGAGCGCCGCACTTTCTGGGACGCTCCGGACGTTTACTTCAAAATGTCTCCATTCATGTATGCAGATAAAATCCACGCGCCCATCTTGCTGATTCACGGAATGGCGGACAACAACTCCGGCACGTTCCCAATTCAGTCGGAACGCATGTACATGGCGCTCAAAGGGAATGGCGCGTCCGTGCGTTACGTGCAATTGCCCGACGAAGCCCACGGCTACCAGGGACGCGAGTCCATCGAGCACATGATCTGGGAAATGCTCCGCTGGTTCGACAAGTACGTCAAACCGGCTGCCCAGCAATAACTGGCGGAAAATCGTCGTGGTAAGGGGCACTCGCCAATTTCCTGTTTCGTAGCGGTTCCTGTCAACGCATTCAATTCCACATCATAGAGGCTTTCCTGTCCATTTGTCGGCAATTCGCTGTATGTCATCTCGCAGCTCGCTGCGCTAGCCTTGAAGGTGCATGATATCTGCGAAGAACGCTCCGGCGGTGAATTGAGATATCCGGCCGCAGAAACGTTTCCATCGCATACCTACTCGCAATCAGCCGCCGAGAACTCACTGAGGAGAAACCAGCAATGAATGTAAGACGAAACTACATTTGGACAACCATCAAGAAGGCGGCTCTCGCAATTTCAACTCTGAGCCTGCTGTTACTGTTTGTCGGTGTCGCGATTCCGCAAATCGCTCACGGCCAGGACCAGGATGACCGAGATCGCCAATACCATAATGGCGACAGGGATCACCGGAACATGGAGAAGTGCCAACGCCGCATCCAAAAGGCGGAGGCGAAATTGAACCTGGAGATTCAGGAGCACGGCGACCGCAGCCGCCAGGCCAATCATGCGTGGTTGCAGCTTCGCTCCGAACGCCAGCGTTGCTTCACCGCATACCACCAGTGGTGGGATGGCCGCGACGGGCAATGGCATCAGGACCGAGATTGGGATCGTGATCCTCGCGGCGACCGCGACGATCATGACAGAGACCGCCACCCGGGCGGCCCCGGCGTTCATCTACAGTAACCTCAACCCTTCACTGCTGTTCCGCGCTTGAGCTTCAAAAGTTGAAGCTCAAGTCGGAAAAAACTCCTTGCAGTCTGGAGTTCGCGCAAATGTTCATTCATTCACGACTCCAGAAGGGAAATCTTGGTACCCGGGGTGGGAGTCGAACCCACACGGCCTTGCGGCCTGAGGATTTTAAGTCCTCTGCGTATGCCATTCCGCCACCCGGGCGCATCGCATCATGTGAGGATAACTTAGCACGACGGCTCACACCGCAAAACTGCCTTTCTTTGGCCTGGAACCTCCGAATGGCGGTATTCAGCACTGTTTTGCGGGCTGCTGTAGCCTATGCTGCGTCAATCCTGCGATTCATTGGCAATCTCTGCAAAACGCCGCGATTCGTCCCAGGCAAATTCGACGTCCTCCGTGGGTCACGCGCCTACCAAGCGATCCATTTCTCGACCTCTGTAACCTCTCCCAAAATCGTTCGAGCGCCTAATGCGCGCAGCCGCCCTGCGCGAACCCGCCGCTCCACACTTCGCCGCGGCAGCACACCCACAAAGGCCACGCCTGCTGCCTGGGCCGCAATC
>Ga0134128_10000680_pt1 | contig 46472 bp, 40 predicted proteins | sample KB31754_FD_96462 | JGI IMG/M metagenome (GOLD analysis project Ga0134128, IMG submission 96462) | Terrestrial soil microbial communities with excess Nitrogen fertilizer from Kellogg Biological Station, Michigan, USA - KB3-175-4 | ecosystem: Environmental > Terrestrial > Soil > Unclassified ...
ATGAAGAGGAATTATTTAAAAGCCAGTGGAGCGGGGAAGACCTAAGTATTCTTGCCGGGGCAGATGAAATTATCGGGCTTAGTGAGATCGGTAAACTGATTGCCGGTGGCATCAATCAGGATCAGGCTTATATTTTCCGTAATCAGGGTGTATCCATATTAAAGTACGGCATTCATCTTGATAATTATAAAATAGGCCCTTCGCTCAATAATCCGAATGAATACATCGTTATTTACAAATCTCCGCTCGAAGAAAAATGGAGAGTGATCAGTCGCCATTCGGATAAGCATGCTGCTATACAGACGTTGGATAAACTGATTGAACTCCTTCGTAAACTAAGCATGGAATCGGAAGGCTTTCATATACTGGAGCATGTATTGTTAAGGCCTGAAATACATAACGCTTCATTTGGTTTCCGGTTTTGCTCCGGCCCCGGAGAAGTCATTTTTGAAAATGATCAATGGACAAGTTTTGAAGAGAGAGAAGATCTTATTTCAGAAATTAAAAAAGCATGTGGAACCGAAAGTGTTGATAAAACGCCAGATCCTTCAAAAACTTTTAAGCTTAAAAAAACAGGTCATACAAACACCTTTGAAAAGGCCGGCATACAGGATATTATTGAGGCTAAAAAAAATAAACATGCGTCTGAACTTAAGCTGATGAGCGCCGAGCTTGAAAAACTAAACCGTGATAGAACACGAATGTATCCTCGTTTTGAAATGCTGGTGCGATTACCCGATGGAAAAATACTATCCGAAAATTTTTATAATATGCAGGCTACCATTGCACTACCATCCTGGCCTGCACGTTTCCAGGATAAGGATTTCAGGTCTTTTGCGGAGAATCTATTACGCACCATGGCTCCGGCATACCTGCGTTTGCAATTTATGTGGATAGGTGTTGCACGTATGAAAAAATTTGAAGACTTGTATTTTCCCTGGACAGAATCCTTAAAAAAAATCGATTCGCATAAAGAACAGCAAGAACTTGCCTCACAACTTACGCTGTGGTTACTGGAAAATAAGCCTTCTGAAAAGCAATAAATGTGTAAAATAAGGTGAAACAATACAGCCATATCATACACCGGCAAATTGCCGAGATTGGTTTTGCCGATAAAAGCGGTGTGCAAGAGCTGTACAGGGAAATTAGTAATTTGTTTAATCACAGGCTTACTGATATAACCAACCGTGTTTTTGATCAGGCAGTTTCCCTGGATAATTTTATAGGCATTGAGCGATTAGAAATCGATTTAGGTACGCTTCCGTATCCGTTCAGTGAACAGGAATTTGCCGAACGGTATGAAGCTGCGCTTGAGAAAATAGTATCAGATGAATTAAAAAACAATATTACCGGAACGGGAGAATCTGATAATAGTAACCATAAGATATACAACTTTAGTTACGCTAAATTGTTGCATCGCTTTTTAATGGAAGGTATTTTGATCTGGTGGACGGGCGAGGATGCGAAGATTGATCCTGAAACTGCATTTTTTACGCTGCTTGAAGAAAATACCTTAGAAATGAAAAATGTATTACTCTCAACAGGTCCATATGCACAGGCCAGGAAACGGCTGGTAGAGCAATTTTCTGAACAGGTTGTTATAGAAGTGATCAAACTGCTTGAACCCGGTGAAGCTGATTTTATTGTTGCGTATCAAAAAGATATTGTTCAGTTGCAGCAAAAAGAACAATTCATAAAGGCAGAAACCGATTCGTTTAAAAAAGCACTCTGGTATTTTATACTTACTTACTTGTTTGCAGATATGACAGGGCATTTTCAGCGAAAAATGTTTGTGAAAAGCACGCTGACACAAATGGCAGCTCATTTCAATATTTCTTATGGGCGATTACTTTTGATCTTTTCAGAAACTGTTGCCGCGTATCCTGATTTCGTGAAGTTGAATAATTCTCTTTCTACGATCATTATTGAATTGGAAGAAGAGACAAATTATATTGAACCAAGCAATGAAGTAATCACACAGGGTATTTTTTTAGATAATGTAAAAGAATACACGGATCTTGAAATTTTAAAATATTATCTTTTCTACGGTTCACTTCCCTTTCACTATCATTATTTTTTGCCTGTGCAAATAGAAAGCTTATTGCAAAAAACATTGAAGCAAAATCCGGAATGGTTTAAACATATATTTGAAAAAGAAACTATTTCCGAATCGATTATAAAAAGGTTAACCCACATTTTACCCAATTCGCTATTAACCGAATTCATCCATTTAATAGAGCCTGCACAATCAGCTTTTATTATAAATTACCATGCTACCACCGTTGGGCTGCAAAAGAAAAAAAACATCGTAAAAGCAGAAGAAAGCGAATTCAGTAAGTCGTTATGGGAATTTATATTTTCTTTTTTGCTAAATGACAAAGGTACTTTGTTCAACGAGAAAGCTTTTGTAGAGAGTAATATACGCCGCTTGGCGAGGCATTACAACATGAGCTTTAAAGACCTTCTTTTGTTTCTTACACAAGGAATGGGAGAAAAGTTCTCTGTCATCAGTAAATATTCTTCATTGTTTTATATTTTTACAGAAATACTTCAACAGCATATAAAGGACGAGCATCCGGAATATATTTTCGCTGAAAAAATAATTGAGGAACAAAATTCTTCTTACGATAAAATTTATATAAGTAATGTATTTCTATTCTGGCTTACAGAAGGACATTTGCCTTGGTGGTCTGCCAAAACCTTTCCTGATGTTCAGGAATTATTTGCAGCGTTTATTTCAGAAAACCCAAAAGAAGCCGTACAGATTATTCAATCGGCTTTGCAGAAAGGAATCCCTTCAACTGTTAGGCTTGATAGCTTGTTTGCGGAACTGGAAAATCTGATCAAGCATTTTTCAGACGGACATGATGCTATTGTAAACATTAAAGAATTAGAACTTCTTGTATTCGCTGAGAAAAGATTTATTGCTTCAAAAGAACTTAAAAATAGTTTGCTTATTTCAGCATTAGAGGCTTATTACCAAAAGCAGTTTCAGCATTTTGACAGGCCCGCTTTCTTGCTCATTTTTCTTAAACGGCTTCATGCTTCTTTGGGTTTAGAAAAGACTGTATTATTCGAATATATGATTGACTTCCTAAAAAGTAAGAGTTCAACATTTACAAAAGATGATCTCAGGGCATTTGAACAAATACTGAAAGAAAAAAAAGAACCAAGTTCGTATAATAAAATACTGAAAGATTTATTTCCTGGTGAGGATGAAAGAGCTTTATGGTTTGAAGAAAAAATCTTTACAGGACTTTCATCAGGGGAATTGCTTTCCAGGGCTATTGAATTAGTTAGGCATTTTCTCATGTACGGAAGTTTTCCAAAATATATTTCAATAACAACTGTGCAGGAAAATTTTTTATTGAGCCGTCTGCTGCTACTGATCTACAAGGAAGATAAAGCACAATTACAAAATATATTTGGTGAAAGCGGTTTTTTAAATTCGGCCCGAATGCGCCTGCATGATGTTTTTTCGCAGCCCGGAAACCAGGAAATGCGTAATATATCCGGGATGTTGCAAGCATACATTGAACGGGATACTGTGCAATATATGCAGGAAAATTGGCCGCAAATAAATAAGCCTGAAAAGGCAGAAGAATTTTTTTTGTGGCTCAACAAACAAGGAAATGAGAATGTTCAAAAGAGTGCACTTAGCAAATTATCCGGTAATCTTTCTATAGTAAGCCTTATCGTGTCTAAATATAAAGGCGCTGAATTTATCAAGCTGATAACACTATTAAGTAACGACACGCAGAGATCATTAGTCAATGATTATATCTATTTATTAAGCTTGGCGGCTAATGATTCATTTGAACGGGAACTTTTGCTGCAGCATTTTCGGGAATTTTGCCTGATATGGTTTTCCTCTTCAGCTTCATTCAGTTTTTTCTTTACAGATTTTTTAATTTTTCTTACGCAGCGAAAAAATAGGAATGTATCAGCTTTGTATATGCAGTTAAATCGGTTGCCGGATAAACTGGCGCTTTTTAAAGTAGAACATTTGCAGCGCATGGTATTAGATATGCAAAACAAAACAGCTCCGTTTGCCGCCGCTACAGCATTTCAAGCAAAAATAAACAAGGATCGCGAAGAGAATGAGAAAAAGATACTTCAATCTGTTTTTAGATCCGAAGAAGAAACAGTTGCTCAAAAAGAACCCAGCATGAAAGAAAAAATAACACAAGAAGGTGAAAGTATATATTTACAGAATGCAGGGCTTGTATTATTACATCCTTTCTTCAGCACTTTTTTTGAACGAATAGCTTTAACCGGTAAGGATAAAAAATTTGTCAGCGAAGAAGCTAAATTAAGATCGCCTTTATTGCTGCAGTACCTGGTTACAGCTCAACCCGAAGAGCAGGAGCATAACCTGGTGTTGAATAAGATTTTGTGCGGGCTTACGCATGCAGATGTAATTCCGCTTACTATTGAACTTACAGAAATTGAGAAACAAACTGCAGAAGGCTTGCTGCACGCTGTTATACAACAATGGGATAAGCTGAAAAATACATCTGTACAAGGGTTTCGGGAATCTTTTCTTCAAAGAACAGGTACATTAACTGAAACAGATGAAGCATGGACATTGAAGGTAGATACGCGTGGCTACGATATATTATTACAAACTTTACCATGGGGATTGAGCATGATCAAAACTCCATGGATGAATAAACCTTTATTTGTAACATGGATTTAACTGTAATTAAAAACAACGCAGATACGCTTACAGCCGAAATGCAATGGCTGTCTGATATTATTGATACCCGGATGAAACTCTATTGGAATCAACCTTGCGAGTACCGGGATATCAATGAAGTAATAGTACCAGACTTGGGTAATAATCCTTCGCCTTACGCAAATATTTTAAAACATTATCAATTGAACCAAGAAGAACGAATTATTCTTTTACTGGCGCTTGCACCGCACATACAGCCACAATTGCTGGATGTTTTTTTTGTAAAAAATGTAGATTACGATCGGGGATTTACAGAGTTCGGCGGGATAAAAGGCCAAAATTTCGGAGGCTTTATTCCTACAGGTGAAACGGTCGCATTTATTTTAGCTGCCAATAATTTTGAAGCACGGTTCCAATTATTAAATATTTTTTCAGAAGAACATTTTTTTAGAAAATTTAATATCCTGCAGATTAACCCTCCCCAAGTTAACGAACCTTTTTTAAGCGGTGTGATTAGTTTGTCGGCAGAATACCTAAGCTATTTTACCATAGGAACTTCGCATAAGCCTGATTACAATACCAACTTCCCTGCAAAATTAATTTCAACAGATGCCGAGTGGAGTGATCTTATTTTAGAAGATGGCATCCTGGAAGATGTCTCCGAAATACGGGATTGGATTGAATACGGACAGGCCTTATTAAACGATTGGGGAATGAAGAGAAAAATCAAACCCGGTTATAAGGCTTTGTTTTATGGCCCGCCAGGAACAGGCAAAACATTTACGGCTTCTTTATTGGGTAAATCAACCGGGCTGGATGTTTATAGAATAGATCTTTCTATGGTTGTTTCAAAATTCATTGGCGAAACGGAAAAAAACCTGTCGAATATTTTTACACAGGCTGAAAATAAAAACTGGATATTATTCTTTGATGAAGCAGATGCGCTTTTTGGAAAACGAACACAAACAAGTAGTTCGAATGACCGGTATGCCAACCAGGAAGTAGCTTATTTATTGCAGCGTATAGAAGATTTTCCGGGCGTGGTGATTTTGGCTACCAATTTAAAAGCAAACCTGGATGAGGCATTTAGCAGGCGTTTTCAATCTATGATTTATTTTCCTGTGCCCACTGCTGATCACCGAAAAAAATTATGGGTGCAGTCTTTTTCTGATAAGTTTGTAATGGAAGCTGAACTGGACCTGAATGATATTTCCAAAAAATATGAAATGGCAGGTGGCGCTATTATAAACGTAGCCAGGTACTGCTCGCTGATGGCATTAAAAAGAGGTTCGCCCAGTATTTTGAAAAAAGATTTATTAAAAGGAATTCGTAAAGAATTTGCTAAAGAAGGTAAAACTGTAGTTTAATTGCGTGCTTATGAATTTGTTTCATAATGAATGATGAAATCAAACTCTTCTTTTTGATTTATGATAACCACCTCGGGAGTAATGTTTTTCCATCTGAGTAAATTCAATGCATATTGGCACTCAGCAGATGTTTTGTAATGATCGTAGTAATTGACTCCTTCTGCGATGCATAATGAAAATGTTTTAAAAATACGCATAGAAGATACCATTCCTTTAAAAAGAATAGATATGTTTAATAGGTTGTCGTTAGAACACTGGATTGATTTCAGAATATATTTTCCCGGTTTTATATCGGGCAATGGTTGGCCCGATTTGAATATCCACTGGCCTTTTTTTATTTCAGGTGTAAGAAATTTAAATACATTACTCAATGAACCTGGAATTGAAAGTTTATCGTCATAAGTGGAAATCATTAGTGTTTTTTATTTACCAAAGATACGGATTTGGATACGCATAAAAAATACGATATCTGTGTAAACCTTACATATGTAGTGCTTTCTGAAACAATTTGAAAAGTCAATTTATAAATTAGGCTCTTAAATGAAGTCTTAATACACATTTTCCAAAAGATTTTTATTTTACATACATACTTTATTTTCTTTTAATGATTTTAAAAAACGAAGGATAATTACTCTCTGATTGGCTTAAAAATAGGCTTTTTAAACTAATTTTCTTATTATTTCTTGAAACTTGCTACCTTTATTTCATGAATAAAAATGGGCCGGTTATTATTATTGAAGATGATGAGGATGACCAATTAATGATTAACGAAATATTTGAAACCTTAGGCTATCAAAATAAAGTTGTATTTTTTAAAGACGGGTATGCTGCACTTGATTATTTAAATAAAACAGATGTAATTCCGTTCTTAATACTTTCAGATATAAATATGCCGAGGATAAACGGACTTGAACTGCGTAGCCAGGTTTTTATTAATGAAGAACTAAATTTAAAATGCATTCCTTATTTGTTTTTCACTACAAATTCAAACAAAAAATCTGTTATCGAGGCGTATTCAATGTCGGTTCAGGGATTTTTTGTTAAGCCAAACAGCTATACAGTAATGGAAGATACCATAAGAAAAATTATGGACTATTGGAAAGTTTGTGTAGCTCCAAACGAATTTGGCTGATTTTTATAATGATCTATTTACTATCTGTCCGGTGTTAAAATTGTTGTTAAGAGCTTAAATAACACAAGCAGTGTTCTATATAGACATACATACGCATCAACAAAATCCAAAAACAGGAAGTATTGTAAATTGTTTAAGCAATTTTAATAAACTGCCAGCAAGTGGTTTTTACTCTGCCGGCATACACCCTTGGTACATAAATGCAGAAACCGAAAAACATTTCATTGAACTTGTATCTATTGGCAAACAAGCCAACGTAATTGCCATTGGCGAGTGCGGTTTAGATAAGCTATGTACAACTGATTTTGTTCTGCAGCAGCAGTATTTTATAAAACAAATACAGTTAGCAAACACATTGCAAAAACCGCTTGTTATACATTGTGTGAAGGCTTATAACGAAGTTATGCGGATTTTAAAGCAGCAAAAGATACAGGTTCCGGTTATTTTTCATGGTTTTAATAAAAATAATACCCTTGCCAATGAGTTAATTGCCAAAGGATATTACCTTTCATTTGGCAGAGATTTATTAAAGGCTTCGACAGCAGACACTTTTAAAAAACTTCCTTTAGAACAAGTATTTTTAGAAACAGATGACAGCGAAATGAAGATTGAAGAGATATACCGGGTGGCAGCTGATCTTAAAAATATAGATATAGCAAGCTTATGCGAACAACTGAAAAAAAACGCCCAACTTGTGTTTAACGTAAATTTTACCGCATATGATGAATGATATTACCTGGTTATCAAGAACAGCTTTATTAATTGGCAATGAAGCGTTACAAAAACTAACGCAAAAACATGTAATGGTGGTTGGTATGGGAGGCGTAGGTTCTTTTGCCGCCGAGTTCATTGCCCGTGGCGGAATAGGAAAAATGACCATTATAGACGGCGATGTGGTTGACCCTACGAACCGAAATCGACAGCTGCCTGCTTTGGCAACAAATCATGGTGAGCCCAAAGTGCAGATTATGGCCAGGCGTTTAAAAGAAATTAATCCCGAGCTCGAACTTCATGCAGTACAGGAGTTTGTTAATCCTGCCATGGTGCAGCAGCAACTTTTTTTAAAGCCCGATTATATTATTGATGCGATCGATAGCATTACTCCCAAAATAACATTTATGCAACTGGCTTATGAAAGTAAGATACCCATGGTTAGCAGCATGGGGGCCGGTGGCAGGCTAGACCCCACACGTTTGCAGGTAGCTGATATTTCTAAAACGTATATTTGCCCGTTTGCACAACAAATACGCAAAATGTTGAAAAAACAGGGAATTTATAAAGGCATAAAAACGGTTTTCAGCGATGAAAAACCTGTTAAAGAAAGTTTAATACTAACCGACGGAAATAATTACAAAAAATCGGCTTACGGAACGGTATCCTATATGCCGGCAACCTTTGGCGCAGTAACTGCTTCTGTAGCTATCAGAGATTTATTAAAAATGTAAAATGCTTTGACAAGGAGGCAATCAACCTGGATGAAATTCATCACATAGCATCCTTTAAACTTCGATTTTTAGGGCCATCACCCTCACGAAGCACAACTTTAGAATGCAGGAGCTTTGCAATCTCAGCAGAATCCTTCACTTTAGAAGCGCTGCGTGCTAACATTTCTTCTTCAAAATCCATTAATACACTTTTTCTCAACCCAACTTCTCTCCAACTGGATAAAGGCCTGCATCCTTTTGATATGCCGCGAGCCATCGCCAGTGCATCCAGCAGCGCCTGGTTTGCTCCCTGTCCTTTAAATGGACTCATAGGATGTGCTGCATCTCCAATCAGTGTTACCGGCCCGGCTTGCTCCAATAATCCTGGTTTTAATAATTCGCGGTCATACACAGGATAACCAGTAATTTGTGCGGGAAGAGTTGCAGCTACAATTTGAGGAATAGGGGGGTGCCACTGCGTTCTGCGCAAGGCTTCTTCCTTAAGCGCCTGAACCCCTCGTGCACTTAGGGCCTTAGCTTCTTCTTCGGGCATAGGAAAACTAAGTTGCCACATTATTGAGTTTAAAGAATAAGGCATCATGTACATTCGCTCATTGCCATTAACGGTTTGAAACACTGTAGCCGAGTCTAGCAAAGGGCTTTCAACACCTTTAAGAGCCTCCAAAGGACAAATACCTAATATCACTATGCAACCCATGTAATGCAATGGGCTACTATGTTCATCAATAAGCAGGCTTCGCACAACACTGCGAATACCATCGGCGCCTACTACAAGATCAGCCTTGGCGCTTTTCATCTCACCATCCACCTGGAAGTTTAAATGAACACCTTCATCTGCAGAGCTCTTCAAATGTATTAATTGATGTCCCCATTGAACGGCATTATGTCCACCCATTTGTTCAAGCAAAGCCAAGCGTAGAGCCTGCCGTGGAATGTGCACATTGATACGCTTTGGAGACTTTTTTGTATTTGAATGTGATCTCATTCCCCATTCGATAATTTCTTTCCCGTCTGTAGTATGCACCACATGGCGCGTAGAATTTATCCCATCTTTTAAGGAAAAAAGCCCTAAGCCTTTAATTGCATTACTTGCTTGTTGCAAGGTGAGCCCATAGCCCTGTGATCGTGCATCAAAACTGTTATCACGTTCATACAAGGTGAACGGAATACCACGATGTAAGCAAGCCACAGCCAAAGCTACGCCTCCTATGCCAGCACCAATAATGGCTACATGTGGGTAGTTTTTTGTGTCTGCTATAGGGTTACTGACAGCAGGAATTAAACCAGACCCACTGCAATTATCACATAAATATTGGGTAATTTTAGGGCGAACCGAAACTTTTCCTTCGTCCTTTGTTTTTTCAAATTCATCAATGGCTGTTTGATACCGGAGCCGTGATTTCTTGCGGAGCCTCAGGTTCTTTTTGCCCTGCCCTTCACATTCCTCACAAATAGTCCAGCAAACTTTTTTATTTTCCACTTTTTTCAATCTTCTTCAAAGGATAGCTGGTTACTTTCCCATACAATATACTAAGATCTATATTTTTCTATATATGTCTAGCCTAACGAGCAACAATTAGGTAACAAAAATATATAAAACAAGGGAAAGAGAATAACAGATAAAAGAAAAATACATTTTTTATTTTGCTCTGCATTTAAAAACAAAACCTTGTTTAGCAATAGAGGGGAGCACATTAGGGGCGTGAACTCTTTTCTGTAATTTAAATGTACCTTTAAATTTTAGGTGCTTTAATATACCTATTCTAAAAAAATGAGAAGTTTTTTATTTATAACATCAGGTTGATCGAAAGATAAAAAATGTCCTGCATTTTTGATTTTTGCTGTTTGGATATTTGATAATAATTTTTTTGCCCTTTTTAAACTTTTATCCCCATTAATAATATCATGGTCTCCTATCAAAACTAAAATAGGCATCTTTAGTGTTTTAAGTTCTTTTTCCGGAAACGGAGTCATTTGAAAAAAGCACTTGTGCATGATTCCTTTTTGTGTAGCAAGATAATACTGATTAATATACGCTTGTTTTATTTTATCTATATCAAATGTCATAGTCTCCAAAACACTCCTAAATCTTTTTCTTTTAGGAAACATAGAGTAGGCAATATTAAAGAGGATTTTTGGCCCGGGTTTGATCCAGCTAAATGTTTGAGCAGGGCTCAAAAGAGCTATTTTGTTAATTCTAGATGGATTATGAAGTGCAATGTTTACAGCTAACCAGCCCCCACGAGAAGCGCCCACTAAACTAAATTTTTTAAGATTAAGACTGTTAAAAATCTCGTAATACCACAAAATGATCTGCTTAGTGTTTTTGACTTCTCCATAACAAGCAGATTTCCCGGGTTCCAGGAAAAAATCAATTGCATATACTCGATAGTGTTTTGAAAGTTCTTCTATGTTAGGATACCACATAGTAGAACTTGCATCCATTCCATGTAATAAAACCAAGGGTTCTGCAGATGCAAGGCCGCATTCAATTACATGAGCTTTACCAAAAGATGTATTTATATAAATTTCTTTAAAAGGTATCGGCCAAAGAGTAAGCGCTTTATCATATGCCTGAATATAGGTTAACTTTTCATTCTTACTTGTTATAGTAGAATCGCATTTAGACAATGAGTCTTTCAGTACTCGAACAGAATCATGTAGAGATAGCGTATCTTTTAATTGCGTAACACATTTGATGCTTTTATTCGTATCAACTTTTTTTTCATTATCATTTTGACAGCCAGAGCAATATAAAATAACTATAAATAAGACAATTTTCTTCACACTACAATTATAAGATCAACAAAAAATAAAGATAATTTTCAATGCTCAAAGATATTATAAATCAAGAGTTTTTACTATTCTATCGTGACACATTGGTGGCAAGGACTCTTTTTGCAGTTTAAATCCATCTTTAAATTTCAGATACTTGCTATAATGTATATTTTATACAGATATTAAATCTAACTTTCTAGAAGTAGTTAGTTTAATATACCGCTCGTTAAGATTGAAATTTATAATGATGGAAATTCTGTATCTTATCGGAACGATCGATAGAAACTCCACATAAAATTATAAATCATAGTAAAGACAGGCTTTATCGAATCAAATCATAATAGCTCGATAGGAAGGCTAGTTACTTTCCAATGCAAAACCGGGTAAATATATTTTCCAGCAGGTTATCAGTGGTAACCTCTCCGGTTATGGTTCCTAAAGCTTCTAGTGCATAACGTATATCTTGTGCCAGTAAATCGGTTTGCAAGTTATTGCTTAACCCTTCAATAACCCGGTATAAGCTGCTGTTTGATTTTCGCAAGGCTTCGGCATGGCGGGCATTGGTAACAACTGTCTCAGTAATGTTTACGGTTCGGTTGTCAAATAAAGCAACCAGTTTTGATTTAAGGTCATCAATATATAAATGAGCTTTTGCCGAGATGTATAAAATATTTTCTATCTCGTTATATTCTTTTTGCAATTCGGTTAAATTCTCTGTGTCAATTTTGTTGCAAACAATCAGTAATTGCGAATTGCCTATATGCTCCTGTATTTTTTTAGTTTCTAAGATCAGGTCTTGCTTACTAAGCTCATGCGCATCAAATAAATAAATAACAATGGCCGATTTTTGCATCGCCTGTAATGCTTTGTTTACGCCAATTTGTTCGATTACATCTGTGGTGTCCCGTATGCCTGCAGTATCTATAAAGCGAAACAAAACGCCTTCAATCGTAATTTCATCCTCAATCGTATCTCTTGTCGTACCCGGAATTTCGGAAACAATGGCGCGTTCTTCCTGTAATAAAATATTCAACAGGGTAGATTTACCTGCATTTGGTTTCCCTACAATAGCAACCGGAATGCCATTTTTAATAACATTACCTAACTCAAACGATTCGATTAGTTTTTCTAAAATATGCTGGATGGAAATGATTAAGTTCTTTAGTTCTCCGCGATTGGCAAATTCAACGTCTTCTTCGCTAAAGTCTAATTCCAGCTCTATTAAAGAAGCAAAATCAATCAGTTTGCTGCGCAATATTTTTATTTTAGATGAAAATCCGCCGCGCATTTGCTGCATGGCTACCTGGTGCGATACGGCTGAATTTGAACTGACCAGATCGGCCACAGCCTCTGCCTGGCTCAAGTCAAATTTGCCGTTTAAAAAACCACGGAGTGTAAACTCTCCCGGTTGAGCCATACGTGCTCCATGCTTGATAAGCAACTGCAAAATTTGCTGTTGTATAAATAAGCTTCCATGGCAGGATATTTCAATGCTGTCTTCACCTGTAAATGAGTGTGGGTTTTTAAATAGGGAAACCAATACTTCGTCGATAATCGTTTCGCCGGCACAAATTAAACCGAAGTGAAGCGTATGTGTTTTTTTATCGAATAAAGAGACAGGGCGTTGCTTTTTATCGAAAAATATTTTTTCAGTGATGAAAATACTTTTGCCTCCCGAAAGGCGAATAACCGCAATAGCCCCCGAACCATGAGGCGTTGCTAATGCAACAATAGTATCTGTATGCGAGTTATAAATTGCCATGGTCTAATTTACACAAATTATCCTACTACTTTTAACTTAGCATACTTTAACAGCAATTGTTTTTGCCCGCCTAAGTCAAAGTTAATGGTTGCTTTAATGTTGGGAAAATCGCCTTCAACAGCCAGTACGCTTCCTTTGCCAAATTTTTCGTGTTGTACAAGCGTGCCTTCTTTAATGCTTTTAATTTCTGCAGCATCAATAGGAGCAGCTTGCGTATTAACGGCATTGGTAGAAACTAAATTCCGTTTTAAAAGAGGGGAAGCCTGTTTAGGCTTTATAAGATCAATATTGCTGCCTCTGGTATTGTTTTGCTGAAACGAATTTTCTTCGCGTTTAAAATCGACAATTCGTCTTTCTTTTGGTTTCTCTTCGGGGTATTCGATAAACTGAGAATCTATCTCATCAATAAAGCGGCTGGGCTCACACATAACATGATTGCCATACCTGAAACGCCTTTCGGCATAGCTTAAAGTTGCTTTTTTTTCTGCACGGGTAATTGCAACATAAAATAAACGGCGCTCTTCTTCTAGGTCAGATTTGTCGAGTAAGGTCATTTGAGAAGGGAAGAGGTTCTCTTCCAAACCTACAATATACACATACGGAAACTCCAATCCTTTCGAAGCATGTATGGTCATCAGGGTTATCTTATCTGCGTTTTCATCCTCTTTGTTTTTATCCGCATCAGTAAGCAAAGCAATATCCTGCATAAACTCATCGATGGTCTTTAATTGGGTATCCGGTTTTTGAGCAAATAAATCCTGCGGATCAACAGCTTCGTGCTCAACAATATCCTGCTTTAATTCTTCCTCCTGCGGAGTGCGTTCAGTCTCAATAAAACCTTTCACAGCGCTTAGTAGCTCTTCTACGTTCTCAACACGGCTGATTTCTTCCGGGGTTTTATCCTTGTTCAGGTCTCGTAAAATTCCCGTGCTGTTTATGATCTGGTTAGCAGTTTCATACGCGTCCTGTTGCAAAGCCAAATTCCCGAAGCTTTTTATCATAGCTGCAAAATCTCTCAGTTTGCCGGCTGTTCCCGCATTTATATCGGGGTTAAAATCCTGCAGGTTATCTATCACCGTAAAAATGCTTGCATCATTATCGGTTGCCAAAACAGAAATTTTATCAATCGTCGCTTGTCCGATACCGCGCGCCGGATAATTTATGACCCTGCGCATAGCCTCATTATCATGAGGGTTAATGGCCAAACGAAAATAAGACAATACATCTTTAATCTCTTTACGCTGATAAAAGGAAACACCGCCATAAATGCGGTATGGTAAATTACGTTTTCTAAAACCTTCCTCAAAAGCACGAGATTGTGCATTGGTGCGGTATAAAATCGCAAAAGCAGTATTAGGCAACTGCTTATTCATTTTTGTATTGAAGATAGAGTTGGCTACTTTATAACCTTCTTCCATATCGGTAGCAGAACAAAGCACTTCAATTTTTTCTCCCTCGGCGTTGCCCGTCCAAACATTTTTATCAAACTGTTCGGTATTCTTTTTTATAATGGAGTTGGCAGCGTTTACAATGTTTTGTGTAGACCGGTAATTCTGTTCAAGGAAAAGTTTTTTTACATCCGGGTAATCTTTCTCAAAATTTAAAATGTTCTGAATGTTAGCTCCTCTGAATGAATAGATACTTTGCGCATCATCGCCCACCACGCAAAGATTTTCATAACGCGCCGCAAGCTGTTTCACAATAACATATTGCGAGAAGTTGGTATCCTGGTACTCATCCACCAAAATGTATTTAAACTTGTTTTGGTATTTTATCAATACATCCGGAAAATCACGCAGTAAAACATTGGTATTAAAAAGCAGATCATCAAAATCCATGGCACCTGCACGAAATAACCTTTTTTGAAATGCATCATAAATCTCGCCTATCATAGGTTTTTGCGAGGCCCGGTCATCAGCCATGGCGGTAGGATTTGCCAGATATTGCTTGGGTGTGATCAGGCTGTTTTTTGCGGATGATATCCTGTTTAACACCAAAGAAGGTTTGTAAACTTTATCATCTAAATTATAGGTTTTTAAAATTTCTTTGATCAGGCTTTTGCTGTCGTCGGTATCATAGATGGTAAAGTTCTTCGGATAACCCAGCTTTTCCGCTTCAAAGCGAAGGATCTTGGCAAACACGCTGTGAAAAGTTCCCATCCATAAAGCTTTGGCATCCGAATCGCCGATAAGCTTACCGATACGGGCTTTCATTTCGCGTGCGGCTTTGTTGGTAAACGTTAAGGCCAAAATATTAAACGGACTGTTGCCTTTTTCAATAATATGCGCAATGCGGTATGTGAGTACACGCGTTTTACCAGAACCTGCTCCGGCAATGATCATTAAAGGTCCTTCGGTATGTTCGGCAGCTTCGCGCTGTATGGGGTTTAATTCGTCTAAATAATGCTTGCTCACGAGTCTAAATAATTTTTTTAAAATTACAATTCATAGGTTGTTTTTACCTAAAAAGTTTTCAGTAATAATTTACATGTTTTTCCTGTTTTTGTAATAGGAGAGCTTAATTTCTAACACTCTTTTTCTTTGCAGTTTACGCTTTCGGTTTCAAGTGTAATATGCTGAATATTGAGATGTTCTAACTTGTGTTTCAACGTATGTTTAATTTCTGCAATTTGTTTTTCATCCAGGTTTTTTTCCAGTATCAAATGGGCAGTCATGGCATTTTTTGTAGTGCTCATTGCCCAGATGTGTATATGATGAATTTCTTTAACGCCCTGCAATTTCAATACTTCCGATCTTATTTTATCCACCTCAATTGCTTCAGGAACCGCGTCTAATAATAAACGTAAGCTTTCGGTAAGCAGCCCCCAGGTGCTGTAAATTACCACAGCCATAATAAGTAAGCTTATTAAAGGATCGATCCATTTTATATCTGTGTAGAAAATAATGATGCCGGCAATAACTACGCCTGCCGAAACCAAGGCATCTAAAGCCAAATGCAGGTAGGCTCCTTTTATATTTAAATCTTTGTCTTTATCTCTTAAAAAGTACAGGGCTGAAACCGCGTTAATAACAATGCCAATGCCAGCAACAATACTGATTACTTTACCTTGTGTTTCCTGCGGGTGCATAAACCGCTGAATAGCTTCCCAGCCAATGGCACCAACGGCAATTAATAAAATGACCGCATTGATAAAGGATGCAAGTATGGTGCTTTTATGAAAGCCATACGTATATCTCTCCGTGGCTTTTCTTTTTGCCATTTTAAAGGCGAATAATGATAAAACCAAAGTGGCTACATCGCTTAAATTATGCCCGGCATCTGATAATAAAGCAAGTGAGTTTGTATAAATTCCCGTTACAAATTCGATAATGACAAAAGCAGTATTTAAAACAATACCAATGACAAAAGCCTTATTAATGCTGTTAATTTTTGGGCTATGTGAGTGGTTGTGTTCCATCGGAAGTTAAATTCTTTTTAATACTTCATCAGGAGATAAAACCGGAATTTCTGATGCACGAAAATCTTTAATATTCCTGGTTACAATGTAATCTAATTTATCTATAGTATAAGCACTGATAATTTGCAAAGCATCTTCAAAATCTTTATGCTTGGATTTTAACCCTTTTTTTATCACATCTTCATTAACGGAAATTATTTGCAGATACTCAAGTAAATTATACAGTATTTCCCTGAGTTGCTGTTCGGCTATATATTTTTTTAGTAGGTAATGCGTGGTAGCGATAGCATGTGAAGAAGTGAAAAGTTTGATTTTTTCATTTTCGGCTTTTTCAAAAATCTCAATGGCAAACTTGCTAAAAGGTTTTCTATCGGCAATAAGGTCAATGAGAATATTAGTATCTACAAATATCTTTTTCATCTTATTTATATTAAAGATGTTTTTTTTCTAAATAAGAACGCAGTTCTTTTTCTTCATCAAAGTTTTTGGGAAGTTTAACCGAACCGATAATTTTTTTAAGCTTTGGAGAAACCGTTTGATCGCTACTTTCTTGGGTCAGGGTTTCAAGATAATTTTCAATTAATTCAGATAAGCTTCGGCCTGTTTGGCTTGCATAGGATTTGGCTTTTTCTATAACCGACTTTTCTACCGTTAAAGTTAATTTAGTGGTCATGATACGTATGTTTTTTACAAAGATACGTATAAATTGAATAATTAGCTATGAGCAGATTTGGCTTAACCTTACTTCCTGCTGCTGTAATTCGGAGCTTCACGCGTAATAAATACATCGTGCGGATGGCTTTCTGTAATACCAGATTGTGTAATTCGGGTAAATTTAGCCTGTTGCAAAGCTTTGATATCTTTAGCACCGCAGTAGCCCATACCGGCACGTAAACCGCCAATCAGCTGGTAAAATATCTCAGATACCATGCCTTTGTAGGCAACACGCCCTGAGATTCCTTCAGGAACCAGTTTTTTTATGTCATCTTCCACATCTTGGAAATAACGATCCTTCGAGCCCATTTGCATCGCTTCAATAGAGCCCATTCCGCGGTATGATTTGAATTTTCTGCCTTCGTAAATAATAGTTTCTCCCGGAGATTCATCCATTCCCGCAAATAGAGAGCCCAGCATAACCGAGCCAGCACCCGCAGCAATAGCTTTCACAATATCTCCGCTAAAGCGAATTCCGCCGTCGGCAATAAGCGGTACATTTTTTCCTCTTAAGGCATGTGCAACTTCTAAAACAGCCGATAATTGCGGAACGCCCACACCCGCAATAACACGGGTGGTGCATATAGAACCCGGGCCAATGCCCACTTTCACACCATCAGCGCCGGCTTTTACCAAAGCTAAAGCGGCCTCTCCTGTTGCAATATTTCCGGCAATGATTTGTGTATGCTTAAACTGTTTTTTAACCAGTTTCACCATATCGATCACACCCTTAGAATGTCCGTGTGCGGTATCAATAATCATGGCGTCAACACCGGCTTTCACAAGGGCCTCCGCACGCTGCATGGTATCGGGAGTAACGCCCAAAGCTGCAGCCACACGTAAACGGCCCATTTCATCTTTGCAGGCATTTGGGTGGACTTTAATTTTAATAATGTCCTTGTATGTAATTAAACCGACTAATTTATTTTGTTTATCAACGATAGGCAGTTTTTCTATTTTATGCTGCTGTAAAATTTCTTCTGCTTTTTTAAGATTAATGCCCGATTGAGCAACGACAGTCCTTTCACGCGGAGTCATGATTTCGCGGATGGGGCGTTTGTGGTTTTTCTCAAAACGCAAATCTCTATTAGTAACAATGCCGGCAAGCGTTCCATTAGGGGTTACCACCGGAATACCGCCAATTTTATTTTCGTGCATTAACAGCAAAGCATCGGCAATGGTAGCACTTTCAGAAAGGGTTACAGGGTCCATGATCATCCCGCTTTCCGAACGTTTTACGCGTCTTACTTCCTGTGCCTGTAGCTCAATGCTCATGTTTTTGTGCAAAACGCCAATACCGCCTTCCTGTGCCATGGCAATAGCCATGCGGTGTTCAGTCACTGTATCCATAGCGGCTGAAACAATCGGCGCATTCAACGTAATTTCTTTACTAAATTGAGATTTTGTTTCAACCTGGCGGGGCAGTATTTCCGAATAGGCCGGCACAAGCAGCACATCATCGTACGTTAAACCTTCTGAAACAAATTTGTGAGCGTAAGGAGCGTTCATACTTAAAAAATTTGTCAAAGATACGGAATTAATGATGCTATCTTTGCAAATAGTATGACAAAAATTTTTCTACATAAAGGCAAAGAAACTCCTTTGCTTCGCCGCCACCCATGGGTGTTTTCAGGCGCCATCAAAATAACCGAAGGAGAAGCTAAGGACGGAGATACGGTTGGCGTTTATTCTGCCGACAAAAAATTCCTTGGTATCGGGCATTACCAGGTGCAAAACAGCATCACCGTCAGGATCATATCGTTTGATGAAGTTGAAATTGATGAAACTTTTTGGCTCAATAAAATAAAATCTGCTTATACATACCGTACAATCATTGGCTTGTCTGATAATAAAGATACGAATGTATACCGCTTGTTTTTTGGAGAAGCTGATGGTTTGCCGGGGCTTATTGTTGATTATTACGACGGGCACGTTGTAATACAATGCCATACCGTTGGCATGCACCGAAATATCGATCTGATTGCCAATGCCATTAAAAAAGTATACGGAAATCAATTAAAAACCATATACGATAAGAGTAAAGAAACCTTGCCCAAGAATTATGCGCAAAATCTTACCAATTGTTTCATCCTTGGAGATGCCGGAAATACCATCGTAAAAGAAAATAATCACCTGTTTTATATTGATTGGGAAAAAGGGCAGAAGACCGGTTTTTTTGTCGACCAAAGAGAAAACCGTGATTTGTTAGGCAAATACGTAAAAAATAAAACAGTGTTAAATACATTTTGTTATACAGGAGGATTTTCGGTTTATGCCTGCGCAGTAGGTGCAAAAGAAGTTCATTCAGTAGATGTTTCTAAGCCTGCCATGGAGATCACGGATAAAAATATTGAATTAAACAAGCTGAATAATCATACCAGTTTTTGTGCAGATACGTTCGATTTTTTGAAAGATAAAAAAGATGTGTATGATGTTATCATCCTTGATCCACCAGCCTTTGCAAAAAGCCGCGATGTTAAGCACAATGCCGTTATCGGCTACAAGCGACTGAATGAAATGGCTCTTCGCCTGATTAAAAGCAATGGTTTGCTGTTTACGTTTTCGTGCTCGGGTGTGGTTGACAAAAACCTGTTTTTTAACACGATCAATGCGGCAGTTTACGAAAGCGGCCGTAAGGTTAAAATACTGCATTACCTTTCTCAGCCTGCCGATCATCCTATATCACCTAATTTTGCGGAAGGCGAGTACCTGAAAGGGCTTGTTTTATACGTGGAATAATCACTACCTTTATATATGTTTTTACGAAATTTAGCACTTATCATCTTATTTTTAACCAGGCTAAATTTTTTTTCGCAAACTCATAATAGCATGCAACAAAGGATGTATGACTATAATAATGCGCATGATGCATACAGTAAAAAAGATTCTTCCTCATCATCTAACAAAATAACCCGCATACAAATTGGAGCGGGAGGCATTTACAGCAGCCTGAACTTTTTTAAAAATGCGCAGGTACGCACTTATTATACCGGTGTAACAGGCCGTTTATATTATCAACCACTAAGATACTTTCGTATTTTAGTGGATTATACTCAGATAGAGCCTGTAAGCCTAAGGCCAACCTGGTTAAATGTGCATAATACCTACCTGGATATTGACGCTAATTTTTTGTTTAATTTTTCTGATACCAAATTTTCCGGGTATTTTATTTTAGGAGCCTCTTCTCAACGGTGGAACGGTTTTTATACCGGCATTAACGATTACAACAACCGTGGCTCAAAAGTGCCTTATACCAATTATAAAACCACTTATTATGGTGGAAACATAGGGCTTGGTGTAGAATATCAAATTACAAAACGTTTGGATATTTATGCAGAAATGCGTTTTCGTGTAACAGATACCGATGTGGGCTTTGGCTTAAGCGATGTTTGCTACGGAGGAGGGCTAAAATATGCTATCATAGACCGGTATCCAGGAAAAATTTATAAAAAACCAAGCAAACATTTTAAATGGATAAAAAAGTCTTGATCTGTTAATTAAACATTAACAAATTTTAGTTGACTTTGGCACGCTAAATGCAGTACCTTTAATAAACAAATAAAGTCATGAAAAACTTAAAAACCATATTACTTGTTGCATCAACAATTAATATACTTCATGCTCAGGACACAATCTATACCAAAAGTGGGTCAGCTATCCCGGCTAAGGTATTTGAGGTAACACAACATGAAATTCGGTATCAAAAGTCGACCAACCTGGATGGCCCTGTTTATACCATCGATAAAAGCAATGTTTCGTTGATCTAGTATAAAAACGGAACAAAAGATGTTTTTACCGGAGGTCAGTCTTCACAAAACCAGGTACAGGCAAATCAGAATAGCAACACCTATAACAAAGATAACAGCTACTATTCGGATGATGTTTATAACCAAGGCCAGCCGGCTTCTGTAAACAATAATTATTACGATAACTCGGCTTATTACAATACAGGCTATTCCTCAGGATATTATAACCCAGGGGTGAGCATGAGCTTTATGTTTGGTATGCCTTCTCTGTTTTGGGGAGTGCCATACTACGCAGGTCCATGGGGCGGATGGCCTTATTACCGTTCTTATTACAGGCCTTATTGGGCTTATAACTTTTATCGCCCTTGGGGCGGTTATGCGTATGGAGGTTATTACGGTGGCTATGGCTGGAGAGGCGGTTACTATGGAGGAAGATATGGCTATCGCGGTGGATATTATGGTAGCAGAGGCGGTTACGGATGGAGAGGTGGCAACAACCACATAGGCGGTTACGGCGGCTATCATGGTCCTCGTGGCGGTTACGGTGGTGGTTTTCATGGAGGATATAGTGGCGGTGGTGGCTTTCATGGTGGCGGATACCACGGCGGAGGTGGTGGTGGATTTCACGGTGGTGGAGGCGTAGGCTTCCATGGCGGTGGCGGAGGTTCACATGGTGGTGGCGGTGGTCACGGCGGTGGCGGACACAGATAAGCTTATTTCTTAAAGAAAAAATATACGGCTAAAACCAAACAAGCGAAACCCATTAAATGATTCCATTTAATGGGTTCTTCTTTAAATATAAGTAAGGTAAATCCCATAAACACAGTAATAGAAATTACTTCTTGGATAATTTTTAATTGAAGCAGGTTGAAAGGCCCTCCGTTCTCTTCAAAGCCTGTTTTGTTGGCCGGTACCATCAGGCTGTATTCAAAAAGTGCAATTCCCCAGCTTAACAGGATCGTTAAAGGCAGGCTTAAATTCTGAAGCCATTTAACGTCCTTGTACTTTAAATGCCCATACCAGGCAAAAGTCATAAACGTATTAGATGCCATCAAAAGTAAAATAGTGATAATGCCTTTTTTCATGCAGCAAAAATAAGAGTTATTCTTTAGGTAACGGCTTTGTGGCTAAAGACTCTATCTTTTGCTGGCTTTAATAGCTGCTTACTTACCGTGATAACGTTAAAGGCCCCTTAAAGGTTTGCATATCTCCTTTAAACGGAGTTGCCTTTATTACATAAAAATAAACCCCTTCAACTTCTTCATTTCCGTTAGGCGCTTTCCCATCCCAAACGCTGTTAAGCTGGTTCCAGGTAAACATCACTTGCCCCCAGCGATTCATAATAAAGCCTTCAATACTTTTTACATTTTGAGTCGTTAAAAAGAACCCGTCGTTTATGCCGTCGCCGTTTGGCGTAAATATATTCGGAATAATAACAACCATTTCATCTGTTACGTGTATCGTCAGCATAGCTGTGTCAATACAGGCGCTGGCAGAGTCTATGCCGGTAAGCACCACTACATAATCACCTCCATTATTATAGGTATGAGACGGGTTTTGCAAAGTGCTTGTTGCATTATCGCTCAACGTCCATGAATAGGTAGGATGGCTTGTTCCGCTAACAGTTCCTGAAAAAGCAACCGATAAAGAAGCGTTTCCGCTATAAGTATTGGCTGCTGCCGTCACCTGGATATTATAATTTCCTGCACTAACGCTGGTTGATGTAGCGCTTGGGCAATTACCGGAAGATGTAACCGAAACATAGTAAACATCTGTCGTACCACTCACAGTAGGTGGATTAAATGTAGAACCCGTAAAGACTAAATTGGTCAACCCCGGATCGCTATACCAGTTGATAGTCCCAGTACCTGTAGCAGATAATGTTAATGTGCCACCGGTACAGGTTTTTACGTTGGCTGTTACAGCAGGTGCAGGCGTTTGATTTACAGTAACCGGCAAGGTAACAGCTGTATCCTTACAGTTGAAGCTATTGCTTACAACTAAAGTATAAGCCCCGCTTGTGGTTGGCGTTATTGTATTAGTTGGGTTAGAAGAGGCATAACTCGCAGGCCCGCTCCAGTTATATGTATTTCCGGTTGCAATAATGCCTCCGGTAAGGGTAATTGTATTGCCTGTACAAACAACCGTACTGCTTGCTGCGGCTGTTGCTTGTGGACTAGGATTTACAGTTATACGAACCGTATCTAAACCTGCGTTTGAACATGCGCCTAGCGTGGCAGTAACTGTATATGTGCCTGATACCGTTGGCGTAAGGACGGTGCTTTGTGGCGGAGAAGAATACCCGCCCGGGCCGTTCCATTGAATAGTTACACCTGTGGCAGGTGTATGCGTTTCATTTAGCTGAACCGTTTGTCCGGCACAAATGGCATTATTAGCCGCATTGGTAGAGTAAGAAGTAAGACTTGGCGTTGGAGCAACCGATAGGCTTACCGTTGCCGTATCAAAACAACCAAATGTATTTAGTGCAGTTAAGGTGTAAATTCCGGTAGCCGATGCATCTAAATTGGTTAAGGTATTATTTTGCTGGCTCGAAGAGTACCCGTTGGAAGAACTCCAACTATAAGTAACGCCCCCCGAACCTGATAACGAAACGTTACTTCCTGCACAGGCTGTACTGCTGCTTATGCTGGCTGTTGCCACCGGGCTTGGATTTACGGTAATATTTAATGTGCTTGTTGCACTAATACAACTTCCAATAGTTGCAGTAACAGAATATGTTCCGCTTTGCGCAACTCCGATATTGGGAATAGATGGATTGGCTATAGACGAATTAAAGCCATTTGGACCACTCCATTGTATACTTGCCGAAGCAGGACTGGCTGTAGCATTTAATTGCAGAGTTTGCCCCGCACATAATGTATTGGCGTTTGCAGACAGGCTGCCAATTACCGGGGTTACATTTACGGTAACTTTCGCTGTATCTGAATTCACGCAACCGTTGGCGTCAGTTGCTGTTAATGTATAAACTCCTGTAGTAAGTGTTGTGCTGTTTATAATTTGCGGGTTTTGCTGGTTAGACGTAAAACCTCCAACACCCGACCATGTATAGCTTGAGGCAGTAGATCCGCTTAAATTTACGGTTGTGCCCGCGCAATACGGATTTGAAGCGCTTGTTGCATTCACCAATGGCAGCGCGTGGATAGTAAGTGTTATGGTAGCTGCCGGCCCTGTGCATCCTGCTGATGTAACCGCAACAGCATATACTCCGCTTTGATTAATCAATGTAGGATTTAAAGTAAATGATGAGCTGGTGCTTGTAAAACTATTCGGGCCGCTCCAGTTATAAGTAGGATTGCTTGAAACGCTTGAAGCACTTACATTGATAGGTTGTCCCACACAAACGGTAGTTGTATTAGAAGTAACGCTTGGCGCAGCCGGAGCACCCGGGTTTGTAATGGAATAAGGGCCAAACGTAGCGCTGCAATTTGCATCCTGAACAAAAACATTATACGTGCTGGCGGGTTGGTTATTTATATTCTGAGAATTTCCTACTACAACGTTAGAGCTGTTCGTCCAGGTATAGGATAAGGCCCCTACACCCGTAATGCCAATGCCTGTAATGCTTCCCGTAGAAGCGCCACAATTGCTGGGCGATATGGTTGGTGCTGTATTGACCGTAGGAACCGGGTTAACGCTTACTGTTGAAACAGCTGTATTTTTGCACCCGTTTCCATTTGTTCCGGTAACGGTATAAGAAGTGGTACTGCCAGGCGTAACGCTAATAGAATTCCCGCTTTGCGAAGTGCTCCAACTATACGTGGTTGCCCCATTTGCAGTTAACGTTGAACTTGTTCCGTTACAAACAGTAGCTGAATTAACTGTTACAACAGGTAATGCATTTACAACTACTGTAGTAGTATTTACACCTATGCAGCCGTTAGCACCTTTGCCGCTAATAGTATAATTAGTAGTTGTTGTTGGGTTGGCACTCACACTATTTGTAGAAATTCCTCCACTGCTTAAGGTAGCCGCCGGGGTCCATGTGTAGGATGTACCTCCGCTGCCGGTTAGAGTAGCGCTTTGACCGTTACAAATTGAAGCCGTATTAGAGCTTATTGTAGGAAGTGCCAGCACATTTACGGTAGATGATATCGAGCTTTTGCAATTGTTTGTATTTGTAATGACTACAGTAAGTACCGTATTGGTGGTAATAACAGGAGTGATACTTGCCGTGGTGGCCCCGTTGCTCCATGTATAAGTATAAGTTCCGGCGGGAGACGGTACCGCTATTAATGTGTCTTTTTGATTGAAGCAGGTATTAGGATGATTGCTGCTTACCGAAAACGTGGGTAACGCTAATCCTTTTATAGAAACAGTTGCCACGCTCTTACAGCCGCTGGCCGTAGTGCCGGTTACGGTATAAGTTGTGTTAGTAGTTGCCGTCGGAGTTACTGTAACCACGCTTCCGGACGAAGCGCTCAATCCCGTAGATGGAGCCCAGCTATAGGTAGAGGCTCCACTGGCAGTTAGTGTGGTGGTGGTATTTGCACAAATACTTAATGTTTGCGTTAAGGCCCCGTTTATTAATGTTACCGGCAAAGGATTTACCGTAATAGCCTTGCTTAATGTCTGCTTGCTTCCGCAAACTCCGCTAACAACACAGGAATAGGTCATGTTGGTAGGTGGCGCAACCGTTATTACCTGGGTGGTTTGCCCGCCCGGCGACCATGAATAAGAGCTAGCCCCGGCAGGGCCTGTTAATTTGGTGCTATCTCCATAACATATAGAAGAAGGTGCAGCGGTTATGTTTGTAAACTGAACCCCTGAATTTGCTTTAACTGTGTAGTTGCAAATATCTCCTCCCCATCCGTCAACCATTAGGTAATAATCCTGGCCAACCGTTAAACTGTTGGCTGTTAACGCAAAGCTGGTAGCACTTTGTTGAAAATCTGATACGGGTACAAAACTGCAACAATTCGTGCCTGAAAAAATCTGCATTTGTATCCCTCCGTTAGAAAAGCAATTTCCTATGGTAACGCTAAACGTAGCGCTTGTTGCTGATGCAGTAAATTTTATCCATGAGTTGTTATCAATCGTAACGTCATAATTATAGGTATATGGAGGCACTGCATAAGGCTGCCCAACGCCCCACGGGCCACCTAAGCCAAACTGTCCGCCGGATGGAGTAGACCCCGGAGTATAAACATACGTAGCACCCACTTCGGCATCGCCACGCATATTGCAAGGCCTGTCGGCTGTATAAGCATTTGTATTGGCGCTATACCCGTTCAGGTCGCATATGTAAAGAGCGTTTGAACAGGCATCATTTGTAGGAGATGAAACACATAAACCAAAATTACCGGTACTGGAACCATATCCCCAATACCTCAGGTATACCGTTGTGCCGGGCGTTAATCCGGTAGCTGATAAATACGGTAAATTATCATTGGCTGTGCCGGGATAATTGTGGTCATCGTTACAGGCAATCTGGGTTAATGAGCTGCAAGATCCTGAATAAAGCGCCATTACGCCGTCTGTTATACTACCTGTTCCTAAATTGGGTTCAGATGTGATGTATATATTGCCCGAAGCAGGAACCGTTATGGCAAACCACATATCGTGTGAAGTACCTGAAAACCCACCGATCTGGGCTCCGCTTCCCCCGCAGGAAGCAGGCGTTGGTGCTGTACCTGTGCTGGCTGTTGCACCTGCGTTATTTAAGGTTAAGTAACTGCAATCAGATGTTACGGCAGGAAGAACAAACGCCGTGCAGGGTTCATCACCGGTTGTAGCAGCGCCTTTGATACATATAGTAAATGGAAAGCCTCCGTTACCCGACCAATAATCAAAAACACGTACATAATAAGTTGTTCCTGCTACAAGGCCCACTTCGGTAGCGCTTTCTGCGCCGCCTGTTCCTGCATTATCAATACAATCAATAGAAGTAAGCGATCCGCATGTGCCCGACATAAGCTCGATAACCGCGTCCATATTGGCAGAAGGCGTAACCGTTAAAACCTGTTGCGAGTTATTGGCTACAAATTTATACCAAACATCATCATCCGGGCTGCCGTTACAGGCTGAAGTATAGCTTTGCGTAGCTCCGTAGGATGTGCCCGCGGTTGTGATGCAAGTTGAATTTACCGCTAATAAAGTTGCCGCTGTACAGGCATCATTTGCGGGTGGAGCAGGAGGATTACTCACGCAAACACTAAAGGTTGAGCTTCCCGACCCGGTAAAATAATGATATATCCTAAAGGTATACGTTGTTCCTACGGTTAAACCTGTTGCGTTGATAACTTCGGGCTGCCCCGCATTGGTCAGATCCTGGCAATATAAGCTTGCTAAAGCGCTGCATGCGCCTGAAAACAATTGAACAACCGGGTCGTAGCCGGAAGAAGGCGTTACTGTGATCTGGTGCGAGGTTTGCGATGCGGTAAATTTATACCAAACATCGTCATCTGCCGTACCCACACAGCCCGGTATGCTTTGCGTAGCTCCAGCCGAAGTACCCGATGTATAGATACACGTAGTATTAGGTGTAATAGCGGTTGCGCTGCTGCAATTATCGCTTTGCGAAAAAGCTTGCAGGCATAATAATCCAAAAAAAAGGGATAGTAATTTTTTCATTTATAAAGATTTAATTGGTAATTTTTTCTGACTGAGAGGTGAAGCCGTTATATTTTAAGCCTTTGTCTAAGATCAATTTCTTAGCATCCGGCAGTGGATCGCCTTTATCGCCTTCGCCCTTGCGGGGAGCTTCGTCAAACGTAAAAATGATCTCGGCTGTTTTCTTTTCAGGTTTAATGCGGTATTTACAACCTGATACGCCCTTATAAGCGCTTATCTCATCTACAAGTTGTTGCAGTAGTTGTTCATTTTCAATATTTAATACGTTGTAGTAGTAGTGCGTGCGTGTTACAGGTTCTTTTTGCTGGGAAAAACCTATGCTGCAAATAGCCATAAGGAGTACAAGTAATGTTTTCTTCATTTGAAGGAATTTAAAGGGTTGTTTTTTAGTTCGTTTATCAAAATGACAAACAAATTTACAAATTTTAGTTAATTTTAAGTTAATTATTATTTAAATGTTTTTAAACTACTTGATTTTATGTTAAAAAATAACGATTAACATCGCTGAAGTTTAAGCCGACCATCAGAATTCAATCATAAAAATATATAAATTATTTCAGAAAAACCTACAATGTTGAAACTTTTATTATGCACGGCGTTTAAAACCCAATTAAATTATTTGGTTACTTTTGCGCTCACAATTACAATATGAAAAAATTAATAGTAGTATCCGTTTGTTTAATGCTGTTGCTTAGTTTTTGCCAGAACGAGGCATCTGAAAAAGCCTCCGGTAAAAAAGAGGAAGTTGCCGTTAAAACAGACAGCACAGCAAAAGCCGAAATAAAAACAGACAGCGTTAAAGCAAGCGTGCCGGGCGATGTGACCAACATCTATAACGCAACAGCATCTGTTTTAGCCGGCATGAAAGCTACGGCGGGTACTTTGTCGGGTTACTTTGATTCAATAGCTTGGAAAGAAAATGCCAGCTCGATTGACAGCAGTTGGAAACGCCTGGAAAGAAACCGCCTGAATAAAATGCGCGCCTGGAGAGATAAAGAACTTGGCAACATTAATAAAACAGATAAAACCTTATTCTATCCCTTTTCGGGCCCTGATTTTTTAACGGCTTATACCTTCTTCCCAAATGTAGAAAAGTATGTGATGATCGGGCTTGAGCCCATCGGCCGACTGCCTGAGATCGCAAAAATGAAAGGTAAAGATGCAGAATCGTATGTAAAGAATTTTAAAACCTCTTTAGCCGATATTTTCAATAAGAGTTATTTTATTACGCAATACATGGGGCGCGATCTTCAGAACCAAAAGGTAAATGGCACTTTGCCTATCCTGAGCTTCTTCATCAAGCGTACCGGCAATGATATTACAGATATTAAGTATGTAGTTAAAAAAGGACTGGATAGCATTGTTGAGGTGCCGTATGATTACAAAGACAAAAAGAACCTTCCTTTTGGTGTGCATATCAGCATTGTGAGCAACGGGCAACCTAAAAACGTATACTACTTTAGATACGATGTAAGCAATGGGAAATTTACAGATACTACCCTGTTTGTTAAATACCTGAATAAAATGGAAGCCCCTGTTGCTACTTACGTAAAAAGCGCTTCTTACCTTTTGCATAACGACTTTATGAGCAATATGCGCAAATTTATCCTGGCTAAAACCGACGACGTGGTGGAAGACGATACCGGAATTCCGTACCGCTTTTTTATTGAGAAGAATAACTGGAATACCAAAGTGTATGGCGAGTACCAGCGCCCGGTTAAAGATTTTAAATGGTTAGACCGCCAGAAAGAGCTGCAGGCTGTATTTGATAAAGATAGTTTGAGTATCCCTAAGCTTCCTTTTCATTTAGGGTACCACTGGAGCAGCAATAAAGATGTGATCATTGTGTGCCAAAAGAAAAAGTAATTTCGTTTAAGCGAAATACATGACTCGAAAAAAATCCATATTTCTGGTCATCTTAATATCTTCTGTTATTGTAGGGCTTTTATACCGTGATGTTTTATCTCACCTGAATAGTTATTTGTTTTCGGTAAGAGCCGACGGGTTGCCTAACTATTATACTTACCTCTACCACATCAAACACGATCCTTCTTACTTTGCTTTTAGCGGGATGAATTACCCCTATGGAGAATCTTTGTTTATGGTTGATTGCCACCCGCTGTTTTCAAACTGCATTAAATTTTTCTCTAAGCATGTGCTTGATATAAGCGCTTATTCCATAGGTATTTTAAATTTTGTCATGCTGGCATCTTTGGTGGTATGCGCGCTCTTTGTTTTTCTTATACTGGATGTTTACCGTTTTAAGTGGTATATAGCTCTGCCGGCAGCGGTTTCCATTGCCTTGCTGGCTTCTAATGCGCTGCTATGGAGATATGGGCATTATGCGCTCTCTTACAGCTGCTTTTTTCCAATCTCCTGGTATTTAATTCTCAGGTATTTTTCGTCAACCCATAAAATAAAATACTCAATCCTTATCTTTTTCAATACCTTGTTTTGGTTCTATACGCACAACTATTTAGGCTTTATTGTTTTAAGCTTTACTTTTTTGTCGCTTTTTTATTCGCTTCTATTCCGCATCATTCGCTTTAACAGGCAAACTATTCTTTCGTTTTTTATACAAATACTGCTTCCGGCACTGATTGTTTTCACCGTTATAAAAATTACCGATACGCATACCAACCGCATCAGCATGCCCTACAACTCCGATTACAGGGCTTCTGCCTATTCGGTATTCTTTCCATACTATTCTTATTTAAAGCCCGTGTATGCTTTCTTTTTCGATCTGTCGCCCCAGCAAAGCCAATCCTGGTGTTATGTGGGCAATTACATAGGCCTGTCGACCAACCTTATTTTGCTTAGCACGCTTATTTATTTACTCTTTAAGCTTATCAGCAAAAGGCAATGGATGCTTCCCGGGCTGCTATCAAAAAGTGAGCTGGTTTTTTTACTGGCGGCCACAACTTTATTGTTGTATGCAATGGCCATACCCTTTATGTATGGCATGGATTATTTGCTGCCTGTGCCGGTTAAGCAGTTCTCGGCCATTGGCAGGTTTGCCTGGCCTTTTTATTTTGTAAGTATCGTTACCTCACTGCTGTTTGTAAGAAGCATGCTAAAAAAACAGGCAGCTATTGCAATAAGCCTGCTTGCTGTAGCTTTGTTGTTTTCCGAATCGCTTTCCTATCACCTGGCATTGCGTAAAGAGATCGTCCAGGATGCTAACATTTTCAAAGCAGATGCAAACTTAGTGGATGCAGCAAGTAGCCATATTAATTTTTTAGATTACCAGGCCATCATACCCATTCCGTTTTACCATGTATATATTTCATTAAACGCGTTCGAAAGCTCTGATAGATCGCAGGAGGTATCTATGCAATTGTCGTATCAATCAGGCCTGCCACTGGTAAGCGCCATCCTATCACGCCCCTCTGTTTTAGAGTCTAAGAATATTGTGCAGCTGTTTATCCCGGCATATTATAACAAACCCATTCAGCATAGTTTGAACGAAAAGCCTTTTCTTATTTTGTTTACAAAAGAAAAGCATACACCATTAGAGCAAAGCCTGATCGATAAATCGCAGAAAATATTTGAGAACTATGATATCGAACTATATAAGCTACCCAAAGATTCGCTATTTAAAACAAACAACAAAAGGTATTTGCAGGAGTTTACAGATCATCAAGGTGATTTCAGATTAGATAAAGAGTCGGGCTACTATATAAAAGACAGCGGCCGTGTCTATTACAATTCTTTCGACTCTTTAAAAAGCAAAGAGTGTTACAGGGGCAAGGGCGCTTTATTTAAAAAGAAAAACCAGCTTAATGTTATTTATAAAAGCCTGCCAAACCAATTTGACAAAGATGTGGAGTATAGCCTTAGCTTTTGGTATTACAGCTATGATTATGAGCAAAGCTATAACCCGGTTTGGTTGGAGGTGAAAGATTCTGCCAACCGTGTGATCAGCTCAACATACATAGATCCTATAAAATCAAACCTGTATGATGGCAACTGGGCTTATAACGAAATACTGTTTAAATTGAACAGTAAGAACAGTCACATCGAACTATATTCCAAAGGCTATGCCCAATACTCCGATTCTACGTATTATGACGAGCTTTTAATAAGGCCAAGCGGTAAAAATATATTTAAACCTTTGGGTAAGATTATTCTTAGAAATAATGAGGCTATCGCTAACTAATGCCTGCGTTTCCTGTTAAAATAAACTAAAAAGGGTTTCATTTTTTTTCTTTGGTACAGTACTTGTGTTTTCTGTGGCATATGAAAAATATCGCCAGGTTTATTTGCTGTGGATTAATGGTTATGGTTTTACAAAGTTGTACGGCATACCAGGTTATCGACTCAGGCTATGATGCAAATTCAGACTTCGTAAAGTATAGATCATTTGCATGGCTTCCGGTAACCGATACAACCAACAGCATTTATGATAATGACGAATTCAGAACGGCTATGATAACCGATTTTACCAAACAAATTATGAAACGCAAATACATATTACAGAACGACACCCCCGATTTTTATTTAGATCTCATTATCACGTTCACCAGGGAAACAAGAGTGGATGATTCTATAGTGCCTCAATATCATAGTGATGTGCATTATACACATCCCAAATACTACCCAAATAAATATGTTCCAAGAACAGTAAACTATGTAAAGGATTATGTTACGATCAATATGGTTGATAGGAAAACAGATCAGCTAATAGCTTCTGTTACCTCTGAAGCGGATATTGACAGGGGAGGCGATATCCCTGATTTTTATAAATCAATAACCCGGAATATATTGCGTAAATTTATGAAAATGAAAAAGTATGCAACTTCTCCAAATCCGCCCGATCAATACGTTGAGCGAAACTAACAGAAACAAAAAAGCCCCATATTTCTATGAGGCTTTTTTTATTAGGATGGTTTACTGATTACTCAGCAACAACTTCAAAGTTAATAGTGCTTACTATTTCTTTAAACAATCTTACTTTAGCTGTGTAAGAACCTACTTGTTTAATAGCTTCACCGTTAATTTCAATGTTTTTACGTTCAACATCGTAACCTGCTTTTTTAAGCGCTTCAGCTACCTGTATATTGGTTACAGAACCAAATATTTTTCCGCTTTCGCCGGCTTTTGCACCAACTTTAACTACTACACCGTTCAATTTCTCAGCGTTTGCAGTAGCTTCTTTTCTAAGTTTTTCTTCTTTAAAAGCCTGTTGTTTTTTTACTTCGGTAAGGGCTTTTAAATTCCCGTCGGTTGCTAAAGTAGCTACACCGCGTGGTATCAAAAAGTTACGGCCATATCCAGGGCGTACTTTAACAACATCGTTCTTAAAGCCTAATTTTGATACGTCTTGTTTTAATATTACTTGCATGATAAATCTCTTTAATGTGTTATTACTATTTTAAACAATCTGCTACGTAAGGCAAAATTGCCATGTGGCGCGCACGTTTTACCGCTTGCGATACTTTACGTTGAAATTTTAAAGAGGTGCCGGTTAAGCGGCGAGGTAAAATTTTACCTTGTTCGTTAATGAATTTCAATAAAAAATCACCGTCTTTATAATCAATATATTCAATGCCGCTTTTTTTAAAGCGACAGTATTTTTTGCGTTTGGTTTCCGCTTGTGGCGGGTTTAAAAACCTTACTTCTTTTCCTGATGCCATTTTGTTTTGTTTTAAAAATTTTAGTTAGCGCTGGTTTTTTCTCTTTTTGGTTTACGTTCTGTAACCACTTCTCCGCCTTTGCGTTTTGTACGGCGTTTTTCAGCATAAGCAATAGCATGTTTATCTAATGCTACTGTCATGTAACGCATTACACGCTCATCGCGTTTAAAAGCTACTTCTAATTCGTTAACCAAAGTGATGCTTTCGGTAGTGTACTCAAATAACTGATAAAAACCGGTTGATTTTTTGTCAATCGGGTAAGCCAGTTTTTTAAGGCCCCAAAATTCTTCATGAAGAACTTTTGCTCCCAAATCGTTCAACGCTTTTTTAAATTTTTTTACGGTTTCCTTTGCCTGGTCTTCAGACAAAACGGGAGTTAAAATGAAAACCGTTTCGTAATGTTTACTCATTTGTTTTGTTTTTCAAATTGGCATTCGTGTGTTCGCCTTGCGGCTCGATTGCCTCATTGTTTTGTTTTTTTTAATTATTGCACTTGTCTGTTTACCTTACAGGCACAAGTTCCCTATCTTTTTTAAGGGACGCAAATGTAGTGAAAAAACTCTAACGTACAAATTCTAATTTCTAAAATTTAGCCGATAGAATTTAGCGATTAGGATTTAGAATTTTTACCCTTGCTTTTTAACAAGCGCAAAATTGCCTTTTATATCAATATTCCACTCTTTTTCAAAAATGCGGGGCAAATAGCGGCGATACAGGTACATACGCGCATTGGTGTGCAGCTCTTCTTCATCCTCCTTATCAACCGCGTGAAACTCGTAGGTAGTGATTTTTGGGTGCTCAAACATAAACGTGCGCACAATTTCAGAAATGGTGCTCATAACCCCATAAACCTCCCCACGGTTGGTGGTTACGTATTCTTCGCCCTCAAACTCTTCGTTAATAACGCCAAAAACAATGGTTGCATGCAAAATATTATCCTGTCGGCGGCCAAAACGCACTTCGTAATGCAAACCGCTGGGAGTCTTAAAATAATAAACGCTCGCCGACTTTATGGCAGGAAATTCAATTTCAAAATAATTGTTCCCAAACTTATCTACAGGCATAATGAAAGAACACAAAAATACATAAATTGCGGCAAATTTGCAGGATGAGCGATAAATATAATTTGCGTGGCGTTTCGGCCGGAAAAGAGGATGTACATAAGGCCATTGCCCATATAGATAAAGGCTTGTTCCCAAAGGCATTTTGCAAGATTTTGCCCGATATTGCTGCCGGAGATGCCGCCTACTGCAACATTATGCATGCCGATACCGCCGGTTCTAAGCCAAGCCTGGCCTATGTTTACTGGAAAGAGACCGGCGACATGAGCGTTTGGAAGAATATTATACAAGACGCGCTTATTATGAATATCGACGACCTGATCTGTGTAGGAGCCGTAGATAACATTGTGGTTTCGTCGACCATTGGCCGTAACAAGAACCTGATACCGGGCGAGGTGATCTCTAAGCTGATAAACGGAACCAACGATTATATTGAAGAGCTGAATAAGCTGGGTGTTGGGCTAAGCCTGGCCGGCGGAGAAACGGCCGACGTGGGCGATATTGTGCGCACGCTGGATGTGGGCTTTACAGCTTTTGTTCGCCTAAAAAGATCGGAAGTGATAGATAACGGCAATATTAAGGCCGGAGATGTGGTGGTAGGATTATCTTCTTTCGGGAAAGCTACTTACGAAACCGAATACAATGCCGGTATGGGTAGCAATGGCTTAACCTCTGCGCGGCACGATGTTTTTTCTAAATATGTAGCCGATAAATACCCCGAATCATACGACACCAACCTTTCTAAAGATGTGGTGTATTGCGGCAACTTAAAGCCTACCGATAAAATTTGGGTAGAGCATAAAGGTGTAGATGGCTCTCATTTTAAGCAGGAAATTGACGCTGCTAAAATGGTGCTTTCGCCAACCCGCACCTATGCCCCGGTGGTAAAAAAATTATTGACGCAACTTCGCGCCCATATACATGGCATGGTGCATTGCAGCGGCGGCGCACAAAGCAAAGTGCTGCATTATATAGATAACCTGCATGTTATTAAAGATGACTTATTTGATATTCCGCCGTTGTTTAAAATGATCCAGGAGCAATCGCATACATCCTGGCAGGAAATGTATAAGGTATTTAACATGGGGCATCGCCTCGAAATATACGTGCCTAAAGAAATTGCCGCTGAGGTAATTGCCATTGCCAACAGCTTTAACATCGAAGCTAAAGTTATCGGCAGGGTAGAGACCTCTTCTAAAAAACAGGTTACTGTAAAAACCGACAAAGGTGAGTTTGTTTATAATTAGTTACGTCCTTTTTTCTTAGAAAGTTATCTGCTGCGCTGTAAGGTTTTGTTTTCCTTAACTGCTTCTTCCTGCATTGACTGAAATAATGCCCTATCCCCTTCAGAAAGCTTGTCGCCTTTTTGAATTGCTTTTCCGTTTAAAATAGTTTTATCCAATACGCCAAGTGTGTCAAATAATAGGCTGGCGTAATCTTTATTATCAATATAGGTAGAGATTATCTGCATTTTACCGTTCTGAAAATAATGCTTTTGCAAGCCCTCCCGTTTGCCACTTTCATTAAACATGAATATTTGTTGAGGTTTACCTGTTTCAAAATATAAAAAATATTCGCCTACCCATTTATTCAATACAAAAGTGCCTGTTTCTGAGATCATGCCATTTGGATGAAACATAACGGCTTTGCCATCAGGTTTACCTGCTTTAAACTCTACTTTGCTTTTAATTTTTTCGTTACAAAAATATTCAGTCCACAGGCCATTTTTCTTATTGTCTTTGTAATAGCCTTCTTCTACTTTTTGCGCAGGCTTATAACAACTATTTGGTTTGCTCTCCCCAAACACAATCCAATAACCCTGCTTTAGCCCGTTGCTGTCTTTAATATTTATAGTATCTGTTTGCTGGCCGTATAAAACCTGCATAAAACAAACCAGAGATAATATACATGCCGCTTGTTTCATATTTAATTCTGCACCTTATATCCAAAAATATAAAAAAAATGCTCTTTTTCAAAGCGGGTAGCGTTATAATAACCTGCTTTTTGGCTAAATGGCCGCTGAGGTAATTGCTATTGCTTACAAAAGGCAAAAAGAGCCTGCCATACACAACTTTCCTGTTTTCAACAATTTTAACACTCGACCCCGAGATTGGCAAAACGCTCCCCCGAGATGATAAAACGCTCCCTGAGATTAGCAAAACTCTATCCTGAGATAGCAAAACGCTTCCCCGAGATAACAAAACTCTATCCCGAGATGATAAAACGCCCCCCGAGATTAGCAAAACGCTCCCCCGAGATTAGCAAAACGCTCCCCCGAGATAGCAAAACGCTCCCCGAGATTAGCAAAACTCTATCCCGAGATGACAAAACGCTCCCCCGAGATAGCAAAACGCTCCCCGGAGATGATAAAACGCTATCCCCGGATAACAAATTTAACTTGCTGCGTTAGATATGTTATCTTCGCCGAAAAATTATCCTTTAGTTAATGAATTATCTGTCAGTTGAAAATCTCTCCAAATCTTACGGAGATAAAGTGTTATTCGAAAAAATTACGTTTGGCATCAGTCGTGGTGATAAAGTGGCCCTTGTTGCCAAAAACGGAACCGGGAAAACTACCTTATTGAATATCTTACAAGGCAAAGAAATTGCCGATGAAGGCCGCATATCCTGGAGAAAAGAGCTTACCATTGAGTTCTTATCGCAGGAACCCGTGTTTGATGAGGAAATGAGCGTTATTGATACCTTATTGAACTCTAAAAATAAATTTACCGATGTTATAAAACGCTATAACCTGGCTATTTCGGGCGACCCGAGTGTGGATATGGACGCGGTTGTGATGGAAATGACCGACCTAAACGCCTGGGATTATGAAAACAAGGTAGAAGAAATTTTATCGCGCCTGCAAATTGTCCAGCTTAAGCAAGCCATGAAAACCCTTAGCGGCGGCCAGCGTAAACGGGTTGCTTTGGCACGTGTTATTTTAAATAAGCCCGATCTGTTGGTGCTGGATGAGCCTACCAACCACCTGGATATTGAAATGATCGAGTGGCTGGAAAACTACCTGGATGATAATGATTTCACTTTGCTGATCGTTACCCACGATAGGTACTTTTTAAATAATGTATGTAACCACGTTATTGAAATTGAAGACAGCAAGCTATATACCTACAAAGGCAACTTTGAATATTATCTGGAAAAGAAGGCCGAACGCCAGATAGCAGCAGCTTCTGAGCTGGATAAAGCAAAAAACCTGTATCGCCGCGAGTTGGAGTGGGTGCGCAAAATGCCCCGTGCACGTGGCACCAAGTCAAAATCGAGGGTAGATGCTTTTTATGATGTGGAAGAAAAGGCCAAGCAAAAGAAAGATGATGGCGGCGTGGAAATGTCGGTTAAGATGAGCCGCCTTGGAAGCAAAATATTAGAATTACATAAAATATATAAAGCCTACGGCGAGCGTAAATTAATTGAAGACTTTAATTACGTATTTAAGAAAGGCGAAAAAATAGGCATTTCGGGCGCCAACGGCTCGGGCAAAACCACCTTGCTAAACATTATTCAGGGTTTTGAAGAAGCGGATAAAGGCACCATTCAAACCGGGGAAACCGTTGTGTGGGGCTACTATTCTCAAAAAGGAATGGTGCTTAAGCAGGATAAACGTATCATTGAAACCATCAGCGATATTGCTGAGTATATCCCTTTGGCAGACGGAACAACCCTAACGGCAGGCAAGCTGTTGGCTAAGTTCAACTTTCCGCCGCATGTGCAATATCAAAACGTATCTACGCTTAGCGGAGGCGAAAAGCGCCGTTTGTTCCTGCTCACCATTTTGATGAAAAACCCTAACTTCCTGATACTGGATGAGCCTACCAACGATCTGGATATTGCTACATTACAGACACTGGAAGATTTTTTAACCGAGTTTGGCGGCTGTGTGCTCATCGTATCGCACGACCGTTATTTTATGGATAAGCTGATAGACCACCTTTTTGTGTTTGAAGGCAAAGGTTATATCCGCGATTTCCCGGGCACGTATACCCAATACCGTATCTGGAAAGATGCCCAGAAAGCCGAAGAGAAACAGCAGGCAGCGCTTGGCAACGATAAGCAGGCAGTAAAGAAAGAAGAGCCTAAAGCGGTTGAAGAGCCTAAAGCCCCGGTAAATACCGCTAAAAAATCGTACAAAGTAATTAAGGAAATTGAAGACCTTGAAAAAGAAATTGCTGAGCTTGAAAGTAAAAAAGCAGAGCTGGAAGTTGCCCTTACCAGCGGAGAGACCGACCATGTAATCCTTCAGAAGACGGGCGACGAACTGGCGAAGACCATTAAAACGCTGGATGATAAAAGCTTCCGATGGCTTGAATTACAAGGCTAATGCAGCCAATCAACAATCAATTGCCTGCCACTATTTTTAGCTGCATATTTATTTTATATTTACAAGGGTTATTTTACCTTTAGGCAATGAAGCTAATCTTGAAATGGGTCTGTTTATTGGTTTTTTGTGTAAGCTTTCAGGCTTATTCGCAAACCAAAAATAAAGACTGGTTATTGGTAGATGGCATTGATTATAACCATATACCCGCTTCGGATAAAAACCTGTTAGATTCTATTCTCCCGCTTTATCACCAGGCAAAGCACGATTCGGTAAGGCTGCGATTACTATATACATTGATCGAAAACTGCAATGATGAATCGCTTTGGCCAAGCTACAATGCCTATATGCTTCACATGGCCGAAGCCGGAAAAGGGGAGAAGTTTTATCTGATCTACCAGGCAGCTGCTTTCAATAATATTGGTTATGATGCAGACAACAAAGGCAATGTAGCCAAAGCAACCGAATATTATACCAAAGCGCTAAAGTTAAGAGAGCAGGCAGGAGACTCTCGGGGCATAGCCGAATCTATAAACAACCTGGGCAGCTTGTGTAGTTTTCAGGATGATGATAAAAAAGCTGTTTACTATTACTCTAAGGCCGTTAGTTTATACAGGAGCATTGGCGATAAACAAGGAGCTTCTGTATCGCTTAATAACCTGGGAAGCTCATACAGCAATTTAGGTAAGCTCGATTCATCTATTCTTGTCAATTCGCAGGCCCTGCAAATGCAGCAGCAAATGGGCGACAGGCTTGATATGTCCAACTCCTTTCACAACCTGGGTGGCTGCTATCTTGACCTGGGCGATACAGTGAAATCCATCGAATACTTTAACAATGCCCTGAAAATAAGGGAAGAGATAGGCAGCAAACCGGGAATAGCAGAAACCGTTAACAGCCTGGCCAGGATTTATTTCCGCCAGAATAACATTAAAAAAGCAGAGGCTTATGTTAACAGGGCGTTCCTGTTGGCAAAAGAGCTGGGCTATCCCAATACGATAAGCATTTCGGCTAATTTATTGTACCAGATCTATCAAAAGCAACATAAGCCCGATAAGGCTTTGGAAATGTATATACTTTCCAAGCAAATGAGCGACAGCATAACCGGGCTTGAGCAGGTAAGGGTAACCACCACGGCAGAATATGTGTATAAAGAGTTTCAGCAAAACCTGGAGAATGAAAAGAAAAAAGAGGTAGCCGAAGAAGAGCGCAAAAAGCAAAATGTGTTTATGTGGCTTATTGTGTTCATAGCGTTGGCAACCGGCGGTATTGCGCTTATGGTTTATAAAAACCTGCAACGCTATAAAAAAGCCAAGCATATTATAGAAAAACAAAAAGAGCTGGTAGAAGAAAAACAGAAAGAGATTTTAGACAGCATACGCTATGCCAAGCGCATACAGGATGCCGTGCTAAAAGAACAGGAGCACGTTTCTGCACATCTTCCGGGGCATTTTGTGTTGTTTCAGCCCAAAGATATTGTGAGCGGCGATTTTTACTGGAGCATAGAAAAAGATGATCACTGGTACGTGGCCGCTGCCGATTGCACAGGGCATGGCGTTCCGGGAGCCTTTTTAACCATTTTAGGAACCTCGTTCCTCAATGAGATCAATGCCCAGGAAATATTGCTTACTCCTGCAGAGATACTGGACAAATTACGTCAGCGTATTATTTCGGAGCTGTCGGTTACCAACAAAGAAGTAAATGAAACCAAAGACGGTATGGATATTTCTTTGGTGAGGTTAAACCTGGCTACCAAAGAATTGATGTGGGCCGGGGCGAATAATCCTCTTTGGATCACCTCGGTTATACAATCTAACGAGGTAAACAAGAAATATGAATTGAAAGAACTGCCGGCTCATAAACAACCTATTGGTTTTTACCCAACCATAACGCCTTATCCCAATCATAGCATACAGCTTAAAAAAGGCGATACGTTTTATCTTTTTACCGATGGCTATGCCGACCAGTTTGGAGGCGAAAAAGGCAAAAAGCTAAAGTATAAAACCATGAAGGAGCTTATTCTGAATAATGCCCATGAAAGCATGGAAAGGCAGAAGCAAATCTTGCTGGATTACTTTATAAAATGGAAAGGTGATTATGAGCAAACAGATGATGTTTGTATCATTGGGATTAATGTCTTTTAAAAATGAATGAAATAACGATCTATGAAAAAAACACGTAACTATATATGCGCCCTGCTGGCAATTTTGTTTTGCTATGGAATGAAAAGCCAGAACATCATTGCATACAATGATAACCGGGGCTACTTTAATATTTTTGATAACGGGGTTACTACTATTGCCGGGTACCAGCCTCCGCAGTCGTTTCAGATAGGCGGCAATTGCGTGGCTTTTTTAGACTTTAATAATAATTTTAAGGTATATTATAATGGAGAAATTATTACGTTGTATGAAGGCATTCCCAATAAATACCAGGTGACGCATAATTTTGTTGTGTACAATATCGGGGGCATCATAAGGGTTTTTGATAAAGGGAAAATTACCACGGTATCTACCTGGACAACCGATTACCAGGTTGGCGACAGTCTGATCGCGTTTATAGACCAGGGTACGGCATCTTTTAAAGTATATTATAAAGGAGAGTTTCAAACGCTGGAAGATTTTCACCAGACGCAAAATATATTAGAATACCAGGCGAGTAACAACACGGTGGCTTATCTTACCTACCTGAGCGAGTTTAAAATATTCTGGAACGGTAACGGCTATAATATTTTTAAGCTGCCAAACGCTTCCTCGCAAATTCAGTATCAAACAGGCAGCAATATTGTAAGTTTTACCACTACCAATTTTATAGGCCTGAATGTTTTTTATAAAGGAAACATGTTTACGGTTTCTACCAAGCAAATAAATGATTTTCAAACCGGAGATGATATGGTTGCTTATACCGATGTAGGAGGGATGCACGTTTTTTATGCAGGCAAAAATTACGACCTTAATTCATTTCCACCCGATATGTATAAGGTGGCTGATAGTGTGCTTATTTATTCCAATCCCGGCTTTTTTACCATTTTCAATAAAGGCAAAACAACTGTATTAGAAAACTTTACACCGGATGAATATGCCATTGATAATAATACGCTGGCTTACGTAGACTTACAAGGCGGACTGAAAGCTTTTTACAATAATGAAACCTATGCACTTTCTACCTTTGATAAGCTGGCAGGTTTTAAATTGTTTGGCAATACAATTTGGTTTAGCACGGCAACGGTCTTAAATAAAATCTTCCTCAAGGGAAAGACTTATTGACCGGGGAAAACAACATCGTTAATAGAAACGCCAAGCGAGGTAAATATGGTTTCTGCTTTTAGCAGGCATTCTTTCCATTCTTCTTCCGGATCGCATTGCGCTGTGATCGCACTCCCCACATGAAAAGATAAGCGGTTTAGCTTTTCGTTATAAATGATTGTCCTGATTACTACGCAAAGATCAAAATCTCCGTTAGCCTCTATAAACCCTAATGCCCCAGAATAAATGCTTCTTGGTGAAAGCTCATATTTTTTGATCAGCTCAATGGCTTTTATCTTGGGAGCGCCGGTCATGGATGCCGCCGGAAAAGTTGCTTTAAGGATATCGTCAAACCCGGTATCTTCTTTTAGTTTACAGCTAACCGTGCTTACCATTTGATGCACGTTCTTAAACGTATGCACGCCAAATAATTCATCTACAACAACACTTCCTTTTTGGGCAACCTGCGAGAGGTCGTTTCTGGCAACATCAAGCGCCATTACGTTTTCAGTCTGCTCTTTAAGATTATTTTTAAGAGTAGCTTTAATTTTTAGGTCTTCGGCAGCATCAGCACTTCTGCGCGCTGTGCCTTTCATTGGCTGGCTGATAAGTATATCACCTTTTTTTTGAAGAAATCTTTCGGGGCTTGCACAGATGATGTAATTGTCTCCGGCTTTTAGCAATTGCGCAAAGGGAGCTTCTGTAAGGCTGTTCAGCTTTTTAAATACCTGCTGCGGATTTAGGATGGCATCATCAGAAAAAAACTCAATACAATAATTTATCTCATAAATATCTCCTCGCTTAATATGCGCTAAAAGCTTATGGACATTCTCAATGTATGTTTGCTTGGATAACCTGCAGTGTATGGTTCCTATTTTTGTTGTGCCATCAGTATTCTCTAACGAAACAGGCTCTGTTTTAATTTGCTTTCCGTCTTCAAATAAAACAAGAAGGCCCGGTTTTTGAGTTTCAGATTTTAAATGGTTAGTTAACGGCATCTTCTTTATCAAAATCTAACTTTCCGCCCCAAAAGCGCATTTGTTGCATTACCCACAATTTTCTTCCCTGTATGTAATTTCCATTGATGTTTTTTCCGTACACGCGCGGGTTAGGCAATAAAGAAGCTAATATAGCGGCCTCTTCTTTACTTAACTTAACTGCCGGCTTTTTAAAATAATGCTGGGAAGCGGCTTCTGCTCCATAAATGCCATCGCCAAATTCTATCACATTCAGGTACACTTCCATAATGCGTTCTTTGCTCCAGGCAGTTTCTATCAATAAGGTAAAGTAAGCTTCAAAGCCTTTTCGTATATAATTTCTGCCATTCCATAAAAAAACGTTTTTTGCCGTTTGCTGAGAGATAGTGCTTCCTCCGCGTATGCGTTTGCTTTTCTCGTTATTGAGCATGGCTTTTTTTAACGCTTTAAAATCAAAACCATAATGAAGAAGGAAGTTTTGATCTTCGCTGCAAACTACCGCTAATTGCAAATTGGGAGATATTTCTTCAAGGGGCTTCCAGTCTTTTGAAAGCTTCATGCTTTTGCCATCGCTTTTTTGCTCAACGCAGCGAATGATCATAAGGGGCGTAACCGGTACGGGAGTAAAACGATAGATGATGGTGGTAACTACCGACAGGATCAAAAACCCGATAACAATTTTTAAAATGATTTTTAGGATACGGCGAATCATACTGCTAAAGTATTTGCTACTTTTGAAAAGAGTTAGGGTATATCAAAATTCTTTTCAACAAAAAATGACTATTAAAAAATATTGGATTGCAGGAGTAATTGGGTTATGCTTAATTCTAGTGCTACTGTATCAATATCAGAAATACCGGGTTGCTCCAAAAACAAACTTGGCTAATCTTGTTTGCAATGATACACTTGGAAGGCCTGTAACAATAGCTTCTTTTAAAGGGAAAAAGATCATCCTTGCTTTTTTCGGAACCTGGTGTGGCGATTGTTTAAGAGAAATGAAACAATTGGATGAAGCTATGCAAGCCAACCTGGAAGATGTTGAAGTGATTGCCATAAGCGATGAGCCGATGGAGAAAATAATATCATTTGCCCGCCGTAAAAAATACAACTATACTTTTTGGCAATTACCTAAGCCATTTGCTGATATTGATATCTATGCCATACCGGTTACTTATTTAATTAATGCAAAAGGAGAGGTAGTGTATTCAAAAGTAGGAGCTATTAACTGGAAAAATAATTCGATCATTTCTTTTACAGAAGAAAGTTTGAAATAAAATTGAGCGCTGTTTATTATAGTATAGATTAACTTTTAAAACAGTAAATAATTATTATCTTGCAATCAACAAATACAGTTTAAATAATTATGAAGTTTATTGAAAAAAGCAGGATTGAAACTTTCTTAAAAGCGAAAGGATACAATGCGGAGACTTTAGGAGTTCAGAATGAATTATCGAAGTATGCAGTAAGCTGGGCTAAATCAGAAAACGAAAAAGTTATTGTTCCTAAAAAAGATATTATCGGTTCGAATGAGCTGGCCAAAATATTTCAGAATGACAATTTGCTAACGGAGTTTAGAAAATATTAAATGATATCCGTAAAAAAGTATTTGTATAAAATTGCAGTATGTTTTTGCTTGTTATCTGTTGCAGGCCTGGCTCAGCAAAACGATAGCATTATATGGACAACTAACTACAAGCTTTCGTATGCCGATTTCAAGCATGCACCTCCAGCCACCAGTAATTTTAAGGCGATGTCAAACCTTAATTTTCCTTTCAGGCAAAAGATAAAAGGCGATACGATGTATGTATTCCCTTTTTGTTACTTCAAGAAAAGCGAATCCTGGTTTAAAAAAGATTCTTCGGCCAATAACAACGTTGTTTTACTTTCTCACGAGCGCGGGCATTTCGACCTGGCTGAGATTGAGATCAGGAAGCTTAGGAAAAAACTTTTAGAAATGCATCTGAACCGGCAAAACGCCGAGAGCATGATTAAACAGGCTGCTACAGAAACACTGGCTGCCGAACAGGCTATTAGTGATCTTTATGACAAGGAGACAAATTTTTCAACCAATAAAGAAAAACAAAAAGAGTGGGAGCAAAAGATAAAGAAACAATTGCAGGAGTTAAGCGCTTATGCCAATACGGTGATCAAAGTGCCGCTTAAAACAAAATAATCTCTTAAATTCTAATACAAATTTAATTCTACAAACCAGTTAAAGCCTTAATTTGGTAATGAATATGAACAGCGTTTTTAAAAAGATAATAAACTATAATTCCAAACGAAATAAAAATTTTGTCCATTTAAAATATAAGGCCATCAGCGAAAACCCCCACCGGTTTTTCAGGGGGACCAACCACCTTTTTAATGAACATTTGATAAAAGAATCTATCGTTAAAAATGTTCCTTTTATATGGACCTGTTCTGATCTGCACTTAGAAAACTTTGGAAGCTACAAAGGCGGAAACGGGCTTATTTACTTTGATATAAATGATTTTGACGAAGCCTGCATTGGGCCTTGCACGGTTGACCTGGTAAAGCTTTGCACCAGTGTTTTCCTGGTTTCAGAAGACTTAAGGTTTTCGGAAAAAGAAAGTATAGAGATTTGCAACTCGTTTTTGCAATCATATAAAAAAGCCATTTTAAGCGGGCATGCATCCAGGATTGAAGAACCGATCGCAACCGGTTTAATTAAACTGTTTTTTGAAAAAGTAGAAAAACGTAACCGAAAAAAGTTTTTAAAAAACAGGATTGCAAGGCAAAATAAACATGTATATATCAAAACTGATTTCAGGCGCTATTATCCCCTGGCAAAATCAGAAAAAAAACTCATTAAAAAATCGCTTGATAAATGGGTAGAAGAAAATAACCGCGATAAAGATTTTTTTACATTTATAGATGCCGCATTTAGAATTGCAGGCACGGGTAGCCTGGGGCTTAACCGTTATTGTGTGTTAGTTAAAGGCAATGGCAAGCCCGGTTATTGTTTGCTGGATATGAAGCAGCCTGAAAAAACTTCCCTGGAAAAGATCTATGCTTCCAAACAGGTAAAATTCAACAGTCCGGCACATATGGTTGTACAGGCACAAAGAAGGATGAATGATACGGCTCCCGCAGGCTTTACAACAATTGTACTGGATAAAGAGTGTTATGTTTTTAAAGAACACCAGCCGCAGGAGGATAACTTTAGCTTGCTTGATTTTAAAAACGAAAGCACGGATTTTATTAAATTATTAAAAGAACTGGGCGAGCTTGTTGCCTGGGCTCAACTGCGCAGCTCCGGGCTTGACGGAACAGCCAATGGTGATGAGTTAATTAAGTTTGCCAACACGAATAAAATAGACCAGGTGATACCCTGCGCAAAAAAAATGTATAAACAGGTTTTAGCAGATTATAAAGAGTACATGAGAGAGTATACCGCCAAAAAATAATTCTAAATTTTCCCATATGAATTCAAGAGTAAATACCAAACTCCTTTTCAGTTTTTTTCTGTTTATATGTATCTATGTTTTTTTTAACTCCTGCAGTTTATCCCAGAAAAACATTCGTGTATCGCAGGCAAGTTATTGTGCGCCTCCAAATCCTTACAGGTATG